>ENA-USUG01004186-USUG01004186.1-human-gut-metagenome-genome-assembly--contig:-NODE-4186-length-18322-cov-4.390847_pt1 | contig 18322 bp, 19 predicted proteins | sample MGYA00250059_ERZ773394 | MGnify/ENA primary metagenome ERZ773394 (study PRJEB29103, sample SAMN06111957) | human gut metagenome | biome: human gut; feature: ankylosing spondylitis patient; material... | reverse complement strand
TCTTTTGTCTATGAGAGTCCCAGCTTCGGCGGCTTAAAGCTATCCGCCATGGTTTCGTTAGGGGAGCAGAATAAGCTAGATCGTATTGATCTGTTCTAAAATATCTTTTTGTATTTCGTTTCCATGACCGCTTCGTAAAGCATCTATACTTCTTTCACTGCTTTTTATAATTTTTGCAAGATCACGTAAATGTCTTTTTCCTATGGAGCCTAACCCGGCAAAACAAATTTTTAACATTATTTTTCCACCTCATCAATGATTGATAATGTTTTCAGATCATCTTCAAAATTATAGATACTGTCCGCTTTTTTCTGAAGCTCGTCAAAAAACTGTATCAATTCATTGGCATATTCATTTTCAATGATCGTCTTATTATAACCTTCCAGATGATCGATCTCATCATATAAAGAAATTTTCTTTAATTCTTCCTTCGATCCGGATTTTTCAAAGAAAGAATCTTCGTCACCGTCCCAGCTCAGATACAAATTTTCTGCCACGATCTTTAAACTTCTTATCGGTTCACAGGAAACCACATCAACACATAATGATCCAATCGTTCCGCTTTTATGCTGTAATAAAATCATGTAACTGTCATCATAATCTATATCAAGTTTAGTAGCTTTTGTTCTTACAGATTTGATATGTTCTATCTCTCCAAAAGTTTTAACGATCCAAGGCAGTTCGATCGCAAGAATCTCTCTGCAGGCATTTGTTTTCTTATCAGCTACGAAAAAATCTTTATAGTTTTCCCATGGATGCCAATCCGGTAAATACTGTCCAACATGATAAGTATAAGAGTAACACTTCTTTGCATCAATCTGTTCTCTCAGATATTTCATCTCATCTCTATAGATCATAGTAGACGATAAAAAGAGAAGCTTGTTCTTTTGTTTTGCCAAATTGATATTGTCCACATAACCATCTGAAACAAGATTTAATTCCGTGAAAACATTCATATCGTTTTCCAGACATGTTTTTATGATCCCTGCATGTGTCAATGGTGATGTGCATACAAACGCACATTCAAATTTTCTTTGCGAAACAGCTTCTTCCATCGTCGGAAATGTCTCCATTTCGTACTCTTTCTTTACAAACGCACATCGCTGTGCATTCATCTCCACTCCATAAATGTGATATTGCTGATACATCTTTTTTAACAGACGAATCCTTCTCTTTCCCATTGAACCCAAACCAACAACTAAAATATTCATACCTGGTTCTCTCCTTTGCTTTCTCTTTTTTGCAATGCCTCCTCCATTCTCTTCATTTCATCAAATTCTCCCATATCAAGAAAAGAGTCCTCACTTACGGGATACATACCCACTTTCCCTCCATTTTCCATTACACGGTCAACTAATTGCGTCATATGAAAGACGGTATCATCCGGGATCAGATCAATGGTTTCCGGATTGATAATATACATTCCCGTATTGATAAAATAAGACAGGTTCGGTTTCTCTTCCATTGATAAAATTTCACCATTTTCACCTGAATGTATCACTCCGTATGGTACCGTAATATTTTTCAATGCTGATACCATCGTTATCGCATTGTCAGATTTCCGGTGATACTCATAAACTTTACTGTAATCTGCCAGAATAATAGAATCACAGTTAATGACAAATAAAGGCTTATCAAATGTTTTCTGAATCAGTTTAATGCTCCCACCTGTACCAAGAGGTTTTGGTTCTTCTACATATTCTATAGAATACGATTTCCCCGAATCATTAAAATACGATTTGATCATTCCTTTTTTATAATTTACCGTCATGTAAAACTCTTTTACACCATACTCTACAAAACAATCCATTATCCGCTCTACGATCGGTGTATCGCCTATCGGTATAAGAGGTTTTGGTAGAATTTTGGTATATGGATACAGGCGTGTCCCCATTCCACCTGCCATAACAACAACCGGTACAGATGCCAGTGTCTGTCTGTTATTCTGTTCCGGGAATATCATGCTTTTATTTAAAACAATCACATCAACAACCTGTCTTTTGCTGTTTATAACCGGAAGTGTCGTAATAAATCCCTGTTTCATTACCTGATCCGCTCTATAGCGTTCTTCTTCGAATATGTATTTCGGAGATTTATTCATGACTTCACCTACCGGTTTCTTAAGATCACCAGCCTTTAAGATCCATCTTCTGATATCACCATCCGTTATACAGCCACAAAGACGTTCCTTTGCGTCCTGAATAAAAAAAGCTCCTGATGTATTCCGGTCTATCTTTTTCATAACTTCTAATACTGTCATGAATTCATTTCCAACAAAATCACTTAACTGCTCTTTCGTCAATCAAATCCCCCCTAAAACTTTTTTTATCGTTTCCGCCGTATACTCCATTTCATTAACCGTTATCTGTGTGCTTGAAGGTATATTCAATACTCGCTCTGCATAATATGGTGCTTTTTCAATCCGGTATGCCTTTTCATTTTGATATGGTTTCTGTTCATTGATCAGCCCCCATATTGCCCTTGTCTGAACACCGCACTCTTCAAGTGCCGTAATAATCTCTCTCATAGAAGCATGTATCTTATCTCTATTTATTTCTAATGAATAAAACCATTTATTTGAAGAAATTCCCAAGCGGAATCCGATCATTGTTCCTAATGCAAAACCATCAAATAATTTTTTATATCTGTCATAATTCAACTGTTTTCTTTTTATAAACTCAGGCAGTTCCTCCATCTGTGCCACTCCCAATGCAGCCTGAAGATTTGTCATGCGGTAATTATAACCGACCTCATTATGAATATAATAATGTACATCGTCTTTTGCCTGTGTTGAAAGATAACGGATATGATCTACCGTTTCCGGATTTTTCGCAGTAATCGCACCTCCGCCACCGGTTGTAATAATTTTATTTCCGTTAAAGGAATAGGCTCCAAAATCCCCTATTGTACCGGCATATTTTCCGGTATATTTTCCCTCTGTATAATATGTACCAAGTGCCTCCGTTGCATCTTCGATCACTTTCATTCCATATTTGTGTGCGATATCCATAATAGATTCCATGTCAGCCATATTTCCAAATACATGAACCACAACTAACGCCTTTACTTCATGTCCTTCGTATTTCAGGCTGTTATTTTCATACACACATTCCTCTTCACAAAAACGTTTCAATTTCGCCGGATCCATGCAAAGACTTTCATCACAGTCCATAAATATCGGTGTTGCAAACTGATACCTTACCGGGTTGACAGCAGCTATAAAAGTAAGCGTCGGCACAATAACAGCATCTCCCGGTTTTACTCCGGCTTCTACCAATGCTAAATGCAATGCAGAAGTTCCACTTTGGCAGGCTGCCACATTGTCAACAGATAGAAAGTCAGCAATGCTTTCTTCTAATTTTGTTATATATGCTCCTCCGGTTGACACCCATCCCTGCTCTAAAGCGTCATCTACATATTTTTTTTCATTTCCTTCAAAATTAGGAATCGATAATGGAATAAATCTGCCCACTTTTCTGACACCTCCATTTGTATTACATTTTACTGTCTAAAGATTTACCTGCTTCCATATGTTGAAACTCCGGAAGATACTCATGCATTATTTTTACAATGTCTTCCTTGGTTGTTTCTACTCTTTCAAATGCTGCGGTCAACTGATCAAACAGCTTTTGAATCTTATTTTTATCAGGAATTTTTTTATCCGTTATAACACCTAGTGCTTTTAACCTTGCCAGATCAACTTTTTCCGATTCTACATAAAATTCTTCATATGCTTTTTCTCCTGATGTGTCTGATCCTGAATAATGTACCGGATATCGCATGCTTCCGGCTTTTAATGCTTCTGCTTTTTCAATTGCCTCTTCATCACTTTCACATTGGAGAACCTCATAACCATATTCTTCCAGCAATGCTGTTGCTATTTTGTCAAATGTCATCATCTGCTCTTCCTCGAGTCTTGGAAAAAAGATTTCGCGGTTTGCACCGATCATACAAGACAGCATACAGATCTGCCCACTCTCTTCCGGTGAAACAAAGTACCTCTTTACATCAGACGGTGCACTTAATGGCTGTAGTTTTTGTATACGACTCAGGAAACCGGCAGGAAGAGAACCATTTGAAAAAGCTACATTGGCAAATCGCGCTGTTTTTACCGGGAACTTATCGGAATAAGAAAAAATAACGTCCTCCATAATTCTTTTACTGGCTCCCATGATATTGACAGGGTTAGCAGCCTTGTCCGTTGAAACGCAAAAATATTCTTCCGGCGGATATTCTGCTAAAAGATCAAGAAGTTTTTTTGCATGAAGAACATTATTTTGCAAAAGAGCCTCCACCGAATAGATGTCTTTTTCGGAACGGACATGTTTATGTGCCGAAAAATTACCAACAATATCAAAACCGCCCCTGCTTCTAAACATTTTTTCAAAAACAGGTGATGCAAAATCCATCGGATACGGAATATAATCTTCGGGAACATACATTCCTTTCGTCGAACGCAGATCACGAGTCAACTCTGCTAATGCATTTTCATTGGTATCAACAACAACCAGTGCTTCCGGTTTAAACGGCAGCATTGCTTTGATAAAGGACGAACCAATGGATCCGGCACCTCCAATTACCAATACTTTTTTTCCTGCAATTTTCTCTGAAAGCTGCTCTTTATGATCTGATATGTCCTTTAAAAACATACTTTTAGAACGTTTGGTAACGTATTTTCCTATAAATTCATCTAAATTCAACATACACTATTGCAAATCGATCATGTATTCACACAATCAACCCATTCTCCTTTCCATTATTTCCCATTCACACACTTTTTCTAATATTGATCCGGTCTGACAGATATCTGCTTGTATTATAACACTTTTATAAAATAATCACTCTGTTCTGTGCATTTCTTTTCGAATGCAAATCCATTCTTTTTATAAAAACAGATTCCCTTTTCGTTTTCATGTAAAACTTCCAAACGAATCTTATTCATTCCATTCTTTTTTGAGACTTCGATGCAGCGTTTTAGCAATCTACTTCCTATATGCATTCTCTGCATATCCTGAACCACTCCGATCATTGAAATATAAGCAATCCTGCTTTCATGATTGTTAGCATAAAGTGCAGCATATCCAACATAATTTTTATCTATAACTGCTGCGATAAAAACAGCATTCTGATCAATTTTTTGAAAAATTTCTTCATAGTTCTTGCGTATAGTAATACCATGCATAAAAGCTTTATCGCATATTCCAACGATCTTTCTTTTTATCTGTGTGTCAGTAACAATCTCTATTGCTGTTTCCATATCACTCTCTCTTTCCTATAATACACTAGATCATATGCCTTTTTATCTTCTTGCAAATATCATTACTGAATTTTATCCGGTATATTGCATACCGTCATTCTTGTTTTTCCACCTCGTAATGTAGGAATTTCATTCACATATTTGTATTCAACTTTCACACTATCACCAAATAATTCTTTTGTTTCTTTGGTAATAAATTCCTCATAAGAATGGTTTTCTGTATTCAAAACCCATACCAAATGATCATAATCATCCTGAACTAACTGAAACTGTTTAATATCCTGATATGGCTCTAAGAACGAAATCGCATGAAAGATATCAACGATTTTTTTATCCTCTGTATATAAGACATCTGCTATACGCCCCATCAGTTTTTCAATATAGACACGTCCATCTTCCATATGCCTTAAAGATACTAAATCTCCATTTTCATAGCGGATGATCGGAAAAGCTTTATTAAAAAAGTCTGTTATAACCAGTCTGCCAACTTCACCGTCTTTCGCCGGTTCATCACAATCCATCTTTAATACTTCAAAATAATAATCTGCTGTATTTAAAAGATGTCCGTGACCGGAACCGTCTTCAATCGCTAATGCACCATTCTCTTCATTGGCATAATAAGAATACATCGGGCATTTAAAATATTCCTGAATGGTTTCTCTTGTTGTTTCCTTTAACAATTCTGACATTGCAAAGACAGCGATCAGGTTGCCGTTCCATTCAGGTGCTTTTCCTGATTTGATATATCGTGCTAAAGCAACCCATACAGATGATGTTGCCGTAATGGTTCGAAAATTTTCTGTTTCTAACTTTGTCAATAAGTCACTTAATGCTTTTTCATCCAGATAACGATACCCCAAATAATAGACGTTATCCCGGTCCTGTCTTTCCATTGGAATGTTTTTATCAATAACATTTGTACTGATATACATTGTCTTTTCATGAGACTGTACACCATCAATCGCACGCAGTTCTTTATTTCCTGCAATCCATCTGGCATGTTTATATTTATCCATGACCATTTTAAATGGTGTACCGGTAGAACCGCTTGTATGTTTTGTAATAAATTCAGATTCCGGAATATCCTTTATCACCATTTTATCCCAGTTGTCTTTCAAATCTTGTTTTTTTACAATCGGAAATTCTGATAAATCTTTTGCATTCACATATGGTTTGTAAAATTCAGATTGTGTTGTTGCATAAAAAAGCAGATCGTTCAGATTGTGTTTCGAAAAAATCCTGTTTACTTTTGGATTCTTTAGCAAATAGCACAGTTCCTCACAGCCATTTACCAGTCTTCCTCTATTGTTTTCCTTGTCATTTTCTACAAAAGCATTGTACTTTACATCTCTTTCTGTCATAATCTCTCTCCTTATCTGTAAATGCTCTCAAAATATTTTCTAAAGTCATATGGATTTTCATCGTTATCGATTGGCAGCTCTTCTGCAGCTGCACACAACTTTTGATAATCCATACCTTTTTTATCATATTGGCAATATTTTAATATCAGTCGAAGCGGGTCGACTTTCTTTTCCAGGCAACATCTGTAAATATCTTTTAAATGAGACGAATGGAAATCTGCAAATCCACACATTAGATCCAATGGATTAACAGCCGGTCTCCCTATAATTTTGCTATTAACATAATATCCATATTCTAACAAACGCGGAATATCAAATCCCATATCATGTCCACGCTTTTCTAATGCCATAATAAAAGATTCCGCCATTGTATTTCCAACGCTTCTTCCGACACCTTGCAATGTTGTATCGATAAAATCATAGCCACAATCATAAGCAACTAAAGAATTATATACCGCTAATCCCATATTATTATGACAATGAATACCTAATTTGACATTTGTTTTTAAACGTGCCTGTTTATAATAGCTAAGCACCTGTTCCGGAAGCATCCCGCCTGATGAATCCACAACATAAACGCAATCCGCCCCCCAGTCACCAACCATTTTGGCATCCCGTGCAAACTTTTCCGGGGAAATGATATATGTTTTCATAAAATTAACCATTACTTCCAGACCAAGTTCTTTTGCTTTCAAAACATACTCTTTTACGCTTTCCATTTCATCTGCATTTTGACCGATTCTTACGAATTGGATGCCATTATTTACCGCTATAGACAGATCTTCTAACCTTGCTATTCCCGGAATGCAAAAAAATCCAAGCTTGGCATTCTTACGTGTTGCATTTGCTGCTTCCATATATTCCGTATCTGTTTGTAACGATATTCCATTTTCATATGAACTCGCATTTAAACCTTTTCCATGACCGATTTCAATATATTCATATCCAAGACTGTCTAAACGCCGTACTATTTCAGACACATCATCCTTTGAAAACTTAAAATCAACACAATAACTTCCATCACGCACTGTAGTATCTAATATTTTCATAGTGCCTCTCTTTCCGAAAATACAATCTATTCAAACTCAATCTTAACTTTTTCATTGACCTCGAATTTTATTTTCTTTAACTCTTCCATCGAATCACAACATGCTATGTAATATCCGAACCGGTTACCACCATCCTTTACTTTATGAACCACATCTCCAACAGAATAATCCAGATAAAATGACTTAATACAATCATTCGATTCTAAATAATTTATGCCGGATATATTACTGATCTTCCCTGTTTGCTCTCCCACATCAAAGAAACTTAGAATCGCACACCTTTGTTCATAGTGCTCTCTATATTTTAAGTTCTTCTCCCGGCATTTTTTGCCGATACTCCAGTCAATCAAACATTCCTGTGATTGAATTCCTGTCATTTCCGGATCGATCACACCGGATAATAAATTTCCTCCACCTCTGGCTCCGATTTCAATAAGATAAAATTTGCCATTTTGAAATTTATATTCTGCATGTGTCAAACCAAATTTCAATCCGGTTGCTTGAACATAATTTTGATTTGTCTGACGTAACAGATCATAATCATAAACAGAATCGGAATATTTAAAGATCAATTCCTGATCCAGATTTTCATTTGTTTCATAATGTTTTTTATGTGCGATCGCCAATGTATAATAGCCATCTTCTGTTTTTATCCCATCAACCGAAAATTCTTCACCGTCAATATATTCCTCTACTAATACACATTTTTCTTTTTTAGAATATTTCATGGATTCATCAAAATGTTCTTTAATATCCTGCGTACTGCATATAGAAAAAACACCTCTGCTACTATTTCCATCCAATGGTTTCATGATCATCTTTTTCCCATATTGCTCATAAGCAGCAACTGCTTCTTCTTTCGAAAAACATTTATAAAAAACAGGAGTTGCAAAACCATGCTTTTTTGCAAATTCTCTCATGGAATACTTATTCGTGTATAAATCAGCCATCTCCATTCCAATGGATGGTTTTCTAAGCTTTTCTGATACCCACGCAATGGTAGGTGTTGCAATGTCACATTCATCGGATAGCACAGCAACCGCTGAATATTCTTTTGCAATATCATAAACTCTCTCCTTGTCCAGAATGTCAACTATTCTGTACTCATCCGCATATTGATAGGCAGGCTGCTCCTCGTAGCAGTCCAAAACGACTACCCGATAACCTCTTCTTTTTAATTTTTGAACCAACGGTATCTGCCATTTTGTTCCGGGTAATACAATTACATTTTCTTCCATCGTTAATCACCATCCATTTATAAATATAGTGCATTCTATTATGCTCATATTGTGTCTTTTCTAATGACATCCGCTATTCTTCGAATATTAGCAGGTTCCAGATCTGCGTATAATGGTAATACCAGAATATTGTTTGATAACATTCTTGCATTTTCCAAACCGGCATTTTTATATTCATTCTTAAAACATGCCTGGTCAGCTGTAATAGGATAAAAATATTTACGCGAATAAATATTATGATTTTTTAACTTTGTATACAATTCATCACGGCTGATCCCATATTTCTTTTCATCAACAACAATAGGGAAATAGGCGTAGTTTGCTTTTTTTCCTTCTTTTTCTTCTAAGAAAAGAGTGACTCCATCTATATCAGCCAGTAATTCTCGATAAAGATCAACTACCTTTTCCCGTTTTTTTATTTCATCTTGAAAATGTCTTAAATTAAGCAATCCCATAATTGCACAAAACTCATTCATTTTGGCATTTGCACCTATTCCTGAAACCTGTTCCTCTCCACGAATACCAAAATTTTTTAAATCTTGCAATTTATTATACATAGCTTCATCTGAAAATGTAACAGCTCCACCCCCAATTGAATTAAAACATTTTGTAGCATGGAATGAAAAGCAGGAAGCGTCACCCAGACTTGCCACACTCACTCCCTGATATGTGATTCCAAATGCATGGGCTGCATCATAAATCACTTTCAGCTGATACTTATTTGCAATTTCAGCAATGGCTTTATAATCACAGAGATTTCCATATACATGCACCGGTACGATTGCTACGGTCTTCGGTGTGATCAACTCTTCTATCTTTGAAACATCTATTGTTCCGTTTTTAAGATCAATATCACAAAATACCGGCTTTAAATTATTTCGTAAAATCGCATGCGTCGTTGAAATAAAAGTAAACGGTGTTGTGATGACTTCTGCCCCTTCCGGAAAGTTCATTGCCTGAATTGCCAGTTCCAGAGACATATGCCCATTCACCATCAGTGAAACATGCTCAACATCCAGAAACTGTGTTAATTCATGTTCAAATTCTCTATGATATTTTCCCATGTTCGTCAGCCAGTGGCTTTCCCATAATGGTTTGATCATCTCACAATATTCTTCGTAAGTCGGCATAGAAGATTTTGTGACAAGTATTTTTTCTTCCATATTGCTACCTCATATTATGTATGCTGTGCCTATTCCATAACACCTTTTATAATCGTATCTATTCTGTTATACATTTTTTCAAAAGAGAAGAATGCATTTCCCACTTTCCAGCCGTTTTGTGCAATCTGTGCTCCCAGATCATCATCTTTCAAAATCCGGTTGATCGACTGAATAATCTTATCTTTGTCCTGCAAGCCTACTGCAATCAGATCTTTTCCGTCTTCAAACACTTCATCTACTACTCTGTTTCGATTTGTCAGACATACTGCCTTGCAAAGCACGGTATTTACCAGTCGGTCGTGAAAACCGATATATGACCATGGCATGATGTTTATAATAATCTTTGCATCAGACATATTAATATATGCCTGTTCCATTGTCTCGCAGCTTCCTAAGAATTTAAATTTCGGATTATTGATAAACGGACTTTTTTCCCATCCATTTCCGCAAACTGTAAGATCATAATCACTTTCCAGTGCTGCAGATAAGAAATAGTTTCGATAATAACCTCTGATATATTTATCAACCGCCTCATATTTCGCTAATTCACAAGAAAATGTTTCCTTGTCAACTGCTATGCCATCTCTTTGATAAATATGTTCTAATGCTTCTTCTAATGGTGCTCCTTCATGTTTTAATACATAATCGATCATGTCATATGCATTTTTTCGCTCATTTTCCGGATACCGGTCTATCTCTTTCTTTCCTTCTTCTACATCAAAATAAGTTCCGCCAAAATATACATCGTATTTACGATCTTTATATACAACCGGCTTCATTGCATTTCCCATAACTTCATACATGATTCTTGATTGAATATACGGATAATATTTTTTCAGATAGTTATATTGATTGTCATCACTTACAATAAAAACAGTTTTCTTATGGTCTTTCATTTTCTTCAGCCAATAATCAACATAGATCGGATGGTCTCCACAAACGCAGACATAAGTGATATCGTCATATTTTTTCCCACATTCATCCAGTTTACATTTTACCTTGTAAGCAACTGCCTGTAAGGAAAAAACAATATCAAAACTTTCATCCACAATATCTGTAACCTTTTCCCACTCTCCCGGAACCGCACGGTCAACAACAACGACTTCATGTTTATCTTCCTTCATTTTTTGGATCAAAAGATCTGCATAGTCTCTTAACGCACCATATTGGGAATTTCCTTTTGCAAATAAAATCTTCATACTGATTCTCCTCGTCTTTTTATAGTATAGCATATATTACTGTTTCTTCGTTTATCTTTGAATAATGCCGCATATATAATTTATATTCCGGAACAAGTTCATGAATATATTTAGGAATGTTCCACAGATCATCATAGAGATGATAAATACAGATAGCAAGTTTTGGCTTTTGTTCCATGATAATGCTTTTCATTCCTTCTAATGCATTCATCTCAGCACCCTCAATATCCATCTTCACAAAAGTCACTTTGCTGTCTGGATCAAGAGGTTCTGCTTCCACTGTCATTCCATTTTCATCAATAGAAGATCCGGCTCCATCAAAACTAAACTGTAGCAATTCTTTCTTATTCCATAAGGCTTTATTGTGAATTTCAACATTCTTTAAATTTCGTACTGTATGTTCTACATTCACAATATTTTCTTTCATTGGTTCATAAATAACAATCTTTTCATATCCTTTCTTTGCCCATTTTGCAAATTCAACACTGGTAGCCCCATCAAATGCTCCGGCATCTACAAAACTCTCGTTGATCTGACAGCTTACGATTTCATCATCAAAGTATTGCTGACTGACCTCTTTTGCCAAATCACTGTAATCCATTTCTTTATTGATTCTTTTTTGTATAATACTTTTGCATATTTCTTTGGATCTCTGATCATATAAAAGATCAAGAACGGAGTTTGCTTCCTGCATGTCCTGCTCTCTTATGATCATACTGTCATAGTCCAAAAATCTTCTTGCAAAAATATGCTTTACACCTAACTCTTTTAATTGTTTTGCAATACTACTGATATATACACTTGCGATCAGCACAACAATATGATCCATATTTTCTTCTTTTATCCGTTCCGGGCTGTAAACAGGTGTGCCATTTAATGTCTGATTCCATTTTGCTTGTGCATTATCTACAAAATATGCAATATCTAATGTTTTTTCCTTCATTAAATGAACTGCGCCCGAAGAAGCACCAAACACAATTATTTTTTTATTTTCAATACATTGATAAAAATCATTCCATGTTTTTCTCATAAGCTCTTTATCCGCGTTGATATATTCTCTTATTCTAATATCCATTTCTTATATCCTTTCACAGTACAGTTTAATATGTTATTTACATTTGAAAAGTTTCTTTATCTTTCCGTCCTTCATGCATACACTCTATTCCCGGCATCTTCTGCTGCTTAAAGCCGGAATATAAGATTCTACAAAAGAAAAATATTTTTTCCCTTTGCTTTCGCCATATGTCAATAATTCCTCCATAAAAGCATAGTGATTCAAAATTTCCTGTTTTGCTACAGTAATATTTTCTTCTTCCTCTTTTTGGTCCTTTTGGGAATGTTTCCATTCCAGCTTTTCTTCTTTGGAAATTTTTGTACCATCACACCCCGCTATATAAATTTCATCACAAAGAGCAGAAGCGATCGGTATCCCATATCTTGTTATTACATTATGTGCTTTTGAATATACCGACAACTGCTCTTTCGTTGGAAAGCTCAGTTCTGTCCTGTCCTCCGAAAAACCGATCAGTTTGTTTTCGTCTGCTCCATACGCTTCAACATACAAAGGAATCCATGTTTTGGGAATGCAAAGCATAATATCATTGTTTTTCACGTAATCCAGAATTTCTTTTAGCAATCCGATATTATCTGCATCGATAAAATAATAATCGGATAAAACATAGACATCCGGACACAGCATTTCCATAAAGTTTTTATTTTGTACCGCTGCATTGCAAACAATTTTATAAGCATCTTCTTTTCTTTTGCTGACAATCTCCCCACCTTTCGTCATGGATGGACCATTGCCAAATAAATATCCCTTTTTATAATTTTTGCCGATCAGTTTCTTGAAATTATCTTTTGATCTTGCTTCCAAAGTCTGAATCACGTTTTTATCCGAAAGCTTATAATTAAGTAATGTCAGAATTTTGATATCAATACACTGAAAGAATCTGCAATCAATACAAAATGCATTATGTAAACCTTTTATTTTTTCATCCGTCAGATTTTTTTTATTCCAAACCAGAACAAGATCGTATTTTGAAAGTTCATCGTATTGATCCACTCTTCTTAAAATATGACTTTTTGTCTCCGGAATCGTAGTTTCCACGTCAACCCGAAGTGCCAGACTTTGACATATATATGCAGAAAACATATTTTCTAACTCCCTGTACTTTTCCTGTGTATCAACCGGAGGATAGATGCAAATATGTTTTCCTTTCACTTCATATTCATTAAAACTGTCAATAGTGTATTTTGATGATCTAATTATATTTTTGTCCTTTACACCGAGCTTTATAAGTGCCTCCGCCATACCTACTGCACTGGTAAAAGTACATAAAATATATTTATATTGATTCACATTTTTTACTTCAAATGGTTTCAAAATCTTTTTTCCAAAAATCTCTTTTTTGTCCGACATAGAATCAATAAAAAATGCAATTCGATCCGATGCAATCCGTGTTCCAAGCTGTTTATATTATCTTTTTGCAACCTCTCCTGTTCCCAACAGTACATATTGCTCATCATCGCTGTATTCATATTCAGGAAGTACAAACTCCATATCTTTATTATCAATATTTGATATTATCATATCGTTTTCTCCTCATATGTTATATTTGTTTGTCTTTTTACCAATCTCTATATCTTCAGATCTTTTTTGATCTTTGTTGTAGAAATCTCCGGTGTCCGTTCCAGATATACAACTTCGCAATAGTCTTTTAGAAAGTCAAACTTTCCTTTCCAGTCATCCCCCATTACAAAGGTATCTACCTTAAATTCTTTGACATCCGAAATCTTCTGTTCCCAGTTCTGCTCCGGAATGACTAAATCCACATACCGGATCGCTTCTAACAGTCTTTTGCGTTCCTCATAAGAAAAGTATGTGATCTTATTTTTTTCTTTTGAATTAAATTCATCCGTGGACAATGCTACGATCAGATAATCTCCTAATGCTTTTGCTCTTTGCAATAAATTAATATGACCATAATGCAACAGGTCAAATGTTCCATATGTAATAACTTTCTTCATTGTACCTCCTCGTTGACCACTTCTATCGGATCTTTAAAATATCTTTGATATCCTGTACCATTCGCGGTGATGCTGCGTTTTGTGTCTCATCAAAGACGTTTCTTTTTATTTCCTGATACTTCTCATTTTCTGTCATATCGGTCACTTTCCGATGGCAGACTGCTTCTTTTAATGCCTCTTCTAATTCTTCCTGATTCTTCGCTTTCATACCGGGTGTAAATGCTTCATAATCAAAATACATTTCACGCGTATCGGACAAATATTCTTCAAGATCATAGTCAAAAAACACAACCGGCTTATCTGTTAATAAAAAATCAAAATAAATAGAGGAATAATCCGTCACCAGCACATCGGCTTCTTCTAAGAATGTATAGGGATCGGCATCCTTATCAATCACCTGAATTGCTTCTCCCTGCAGCTCTTTAAACTGCGCATTTAATTTTGACTTTGGGTGCAGCTTAACACAAAACAAAATATGATTTTCTTTTAAAAATTGCTGAAAGCTTTCTAATTGCATTACATCAAAGAACTTTTTTTCACTGTCACGGAAAGTAGGCATATAATATACCATCTTCCCTCTGCTGTCTCGCTCCCGGAAAGAAGTGATTTTTTCCAATTCTTTCTCTTCAAGTTCCGGAAGTACATTCTCAAGCACATCAGAGATCAACCTGTCATTTCTCGGATAACCGGAAACTAAGACATGTTCCGTGCGAAATGCTGACGAAAAGATCGGCCGCATAAATTCTGATGTAGTAAGTACATAATGACTTGGTTTTTCATCGGATAAATTTCTTGGAAAACATTTGAATTTTTCCCAGCTGTTCCTTGGATGTCTGAACAGATCAAAGCGATTATCCGCCTGAATCTTCTTTAATGGAATGCCATGCCACATATTAACTTTTAAGGCTCTTCCACTCTGCCAGAAATTAATATCCTTAGAATAATTATCAAATAAATAAACGCCTGCTCTTAGAGCCATCCAAATGCCTTTCAAAGAATGATAATAATATGCTTCATAACCATTGCTTTGTAAAAAAGAAACAATTTCTTTATTGTGGCTGATCCAGACTGCCCGTATAGTAAGGCAATCTTCATCTGCCTTCCATTCATGCCCTTCTTTTTTCCATGCATCCACTCTTTGTGCAAGTTTGTCTGACTGATATGCCGAATGCTGGCTTACATACAGATAAAAATATCTTGGATTATCTGCAAATCTTCTTCCAAATGTGCTTCCAAACACCCATATATTTTTATTTCCAGGCACTAAAAAAGATAACCAATAGACCGGAAGGAGCAGCAACTGTCCCCAATACTTTAATCCATTGATTATCTTTTTTTTCATCTATTTATACCTCCATGTATCTGACATTTGCATCCTTGCATCCTACTTGTTATATATATCGTCATTTTTTCTATAAATATAACCTTTATAATCTAAAAAAGTGCAACGCCGACGCGTTGCACTGCAAGAATTGCTAAAGCAATTCTTGTTGATGTACCTCTACTATACGAGCAATTTCCTATTCCATAAAAAAGGCAGTGACGATGCACTGCCTCTGCAAGAATTACGAAGCAATTCTTGCTGTCATTCCACAACCTGCCGGCATTTCCTTTTTATATTTTAACCGGTTCTACCATTTATAAACCTTTGTTTTACGTTCCATTAAATCTTTCTTGGCAATAACCGGATCTTCATAATACGAATCATTCTTGACATGTGTTGTGGAAATCTCTTCAAAAACGGCTCCGGTACGTGAGCTGAACGAATGCATCTGTCCACGAAGCACTGTCTGGATATCCCCCGGTTTCATTTCTCTTTCCTCTCCGTCTACAACGACTTCGAGATCACCATATAAAAGCTGGAAAGTCTCTTCTTTGACTTTGTGCATATGATCCGGATGCTGCTGTCCCGGAAGGACTGCTATCAGCTTCTTACAGTATTCACGATTGACAATACTGATGATCACGGCACCAAACTGACGGAAATGCTTCATACCGTAATGATGGGAAAGTTCTGCTTCAAAGGTATCTCCTAAATAAATATTTGCTTCATAAAGCATACCTTTTACATCATGGATCACGCTTCTTGCCAGATTCGTATCGGTAACCGGCTTTGTCTCATGCAATTCTTCGTTTGCTTTATAATCTTTACTGGCAACGACACCTTCAAAGAATTCTCCGCTTGTCATCTGCTTATCATGGTTTGGCATCGCAAAGAAAACATCTTCTCTCTTTAACTCTGTTCCCTTTTTGACATCATGTTTCAGATAGACTCCACGCATCAATGAATTCAGCGAATCAATCTCTGCCTGGCTGATATAACGCTCTGTTTCCTTCTTCATCTTGCAGATTTCTTTGGCTTCTAATGCCGATTTAACCCATTTGTCTGCCTGATCCGGGTTCATCGAATAGGCATTTAACGAGATCGTTTCTGTAGGAAGTCCTACATGACGTTCTAAGATTTTAGCGCCTTTTGCAATCGCCATCATCGGTATCACATTATCATCCGGATCTTCATGTCCGGAATACCCGATCACATTGTCAGGATAACGTCTTCTTAACTTGTCAATAAAATCAAGCTGTAAACGCTCGATCGGTGCCGGATATTCAGCAATGCAATGCATAAATGCAAAGTCGCATCTTTTATGCGTAAAATAGTTATATAACTTATCAATGTCAGAAATTGTCTTACCACCTACTGATATAATCACCGGCTTATGTGTCGCTGCAATCTTTTCGAGCAATGGCCAGTCAAGAGAGCTGCAGCTGGCAACTTTGATAATATCGAGTCCCTGATCCATACACCAATCCACACCATCTTCATCAAATGGTGTACTCATGGCGATCATGCCTTCACTGCGGATCGCTTCTACTAACTCTGTAAACTGGTCATAGGTCAGCCGTGTGCTTTCAAATCTTGGAATATGGTTGACATCTTTTCTACCCTTGTAGTCCGGGTGAATAAATGTATCCAGATTACGGTATTGCAATTTGACTGCTGCTTTAATGTTATACTTTCTTGCAATCTTTCCCATCTCATGGATAATATCTTTTCCATGTTCTACACTTCCCTGATGGCTGTTTGCCATTTCAAAAATAAACAAATCATCAAATATCTTACTCATAACTCTCCTCTTTTCTGTATCTAAATATTAATCTTAAATTAAACCACGGTCGCAACAATTACTGTCAAGAGCACAAGTAATGCTAATATCACAATATATGCAAATAAAAACTTTTTTTCTTTTGCCTTGTTAATAAATATGAGTATCAAGCCCATCAATACAACAATACACAGCACTAAAGTCAGATTCATTGTAATTATGTATTTATAATCCAATTTCGCCTGACTGAACGCCTGATAATTAATTGACAATAAGGAGAAAACAGCCACAATAATTCCCATTATTGTTAAAACATTTGCATATATTTTATGTGACACACTTTCTATGTCTTCTTATGCCTTTTCTATCTCCATTTTTGTCTGCTTGTCATATTCTTCTTTATAACTTCCCAGCCCACGATAATTTTCTTCATCTTTAAATGCAGCATCTGTCTGCTCACTATACGGTACATCTACTTTTAATCCCTGACGCATTCTGGAATTTTTCTCAGCAATCCTGCCTAAGATATTCAAAGGAATTGCCAGTTTTTCTTTTGTTTTCACAAACACGGTTTCACCCGGTCTCAAATCATAATGTATATTCTCTTTTTCATCAATACCGCAAATCACTCCTATTGTCAGATCATATGATATACCATTCAAATTTTCTTCCTGATAACCAGCTTGAATCAATTGACCTTCCTGAATATAACTTTTTATATCCTTATCTACCAATATCATAAAATACACTCCTTTTAAAGCATCCGATAAAGCTATTTTACCGAATACTTTTTCCATAAAACACTCCAAAGGCATTATGTTAATTACGTATCATTATAGCCAATACCGTAGTTCATTCATGTAGATAAATGAACATTTTTACTTATAATTCCCTTTTATATTTCTACTTTTTCAGTATAGC
>ENA-USUG01004173-USUG01004173.1-human-gut-metagenome-genome-assembly--contig:-NODE-4173-length-18360-cov-5.735492_pt1 | contig 18360 bp, 17 predicted proteins | sample MGYA00250059_ERZ773394 | MGnify/ENA primary metagenome ERZ773394 (study PRJEB29103, sample SAMN06111957) | human gut metagenome | biome: human gut; feature: ankylosing spondylitis patient; material... | reverse complement strand
GATGCACATTTGGGGAAGGCTCTCCCGTGTGGTGATGGCTTGCGCGCTGTCGGTTCTTTTTTTGGGGGGTACCGGAAAAACGATTTTGGCTGCTCCGGCGATTTCCTTTACCGATATTGCTGGGCGCGAGGTCCAGCTGGATAAACTCCCCAAGACGTTCGTCGTCGCAAACTACATCGCCAATTTTTTGATGGTCGGCGGAGCGGGGAGTCTGGATAAGGTTGTAGGCATGACGTTCGACGGTTGGGAGGAAACCCGGTACGGCGAGTATGCCGTCTATACTGAAACATTTCCTAAACTGAAAGCTATCCCGAGTATCGGCGGGTATCACGACAACATCCTCGACTCTGAAAAAATACTGTCTCTTCGGCCTGATGTTTTGTTGATAGGGCGCTCTCAGTTTGCGGACAACAACCAGAAAATCGACATATTTGAGAAGGCCGGCATCAAGGTTGTAGTCCTTGATTACCATGCCATGAAGGTGGAGAACCACACGAAGAGTACGATGATCCTCGGCCAGCTTCTCGACAGGGAAGCTGTGGCCAAGGAACAATGCGATGTCTACGCCTCCGCGCTTGAAGACGTGTATAGGAAGATTGCCGCGCTCCCTGATTCCGCCAAGCACAAGACGGTTTACATGGAATTGGGGAACAAGGGCATTGGAGAGTATGGGAACAGCTATAATAAGGATGTACTCTGGGGCGCGATCCTGAAAAACCTTGGAGCCGACAATCTGGCTGAGAATGCCACCCAGCCCTATGCGCCGCTGGATACGGAATTCGTACTTGCATCCAATCCCCAGCTTATCGTCATCGGCGGCGGTATTTGGCGAAACAACGCCGAGGGTGACCAGATGAGCATGGGGCTGACCATCGACGAGGCCACTGCGCAGAAGCGGCTGAAGGGCTTTGCCGAGCGTCCGGCTTGGAAGAATCTCGCTGCGGTCAAGTCTGGAGAGATATATGCCGTGGATCACGGCAGCCTCCGGAACATGATCGACTATACGTTGACACTGTACCTCGCCAAGATCCTCTATCCCAACACCTTCCAAGAAGTGGATCCGATGGGCGATATGCGCGCGTTCTATGCCAAGTATCTCCCTGAACTGAAGTTCGACGGAACCTTTATGATCAAATGTGCACGTTAGCATGAAGGGTGAAGGTATGCCTTCCGGCAATGCACATATGTACAGGCAGCTGAACGGAAGGCGTCTGTTGACTGGTATGGTGCTCGCCATCCTGACGCTAGGCCTCATCGTCGTTGATCTCGGCATGGGGTCTTCCGGCATCGGTCCCGGTGAAGTCGTCGATGCCCTGCTTGGCGGGCCGGACGGTGATACGGCGAATACGGCCATCTTGTGGTCCATCCGCTTGCCCATGACGCTGACCTGTGTTTTTGTGGGAGGCTCGCTCAGCCTTGCCGGTCTGCAAATCCAGACCATTACCAACAACGCTCTGGCGAGCCCCTATACTCTCGGCATTACGGCAAGCGCCAGTTTTGGAGCGGCCATAGCCATTACGTTGGGGCTTTCCGTGGCGGGGTACCTCTGGATCGGGACGGCACTGCTCGCACTCGTATTCGCGCTTGCCGTCTCCCTCCTCATTTTCTATTTGGGGCGCCTGAAGGGGATGTCCACGAGTACGCTGATCCTTTCGGGGATCATCATGAATTTCTTCTTTCAGGCGTTGCAGCAGTACCTGCAATACCGTGCCTCCCCGGAGATCGCGCAGATCATTTCCGGGTGGACCTTCGGGAACCTGCAACGTTCGTCGTGGATGAGCGTCGTCGTAAGTGGTTGTTTATTGGTAATGGGTGCGGCGCTCCTGTCCGGCTGGTCTTGGCGTCTCACCGTACTGACGACGGGTGAGGAGCGGGCGCGGAGCCTGGGGATCAATGTGGAGAGGTTACGCCTGCATGTCTTTCTGATCTGTTCATTTCTCATTGCCGGTGCCGTTGGTTTTATCGGTACGGTGGCCTTTGTCGGGCTTGTCGCTCCGCATTGTGCGAAGCTCATGTTAGGTGAGGATCAGCGGTATCTGCTTCCCAGCGCGACGATCCTTGGCGGCCTTATGCTGCTTGCGTCCTCGATTGTTTCAAAGCTGCTTTCTGGCGGCTCCATGCTCCCGGTGGGCATTATCACGTCCATTGTAGGCGTTCCGTTTTTGTTCGTTTTGCTCATGAAAAACGGGAGGTGACATGCTGACTTTATCTATTCAGAACCTGTCCGTACATTTTTCGGGAAACCACGTCATCAATGATGTATCCGCAATGCTGCATGGCGGAGAAATGGTGGCGGTGGTTGGCCGAAACGGCGTGGGTAAGACCACACTGATCAAGGCCATCGCGCGGCTGATCAAACGTTCCGGTGACGTGGCCTTGTACGACGATAAAGGCAACCTTTTTTCGGATCGGGACATTGCGTATGTTCCACAGCTCGAATCCGTTACCAGCCGCTTGACGGCCTTTGAAATGGTTCTCCTCGGCCTGGTCAAGGATCTCAGATGGAAAGTGACCGACGAGCAAATCGAAAAAGTGGCGGACACGCTGGCGGAACTTGGGCTTGACAGTCTGAGCCGGAAGCCGGTGTGCAGCCTGAGCGGCGGGCAAAAGCAGCTTGTGTTCATGGCGCAGGCGTTCGTGTCGCGGCCCAAGGTCTTGCTGCTGGACGAACCCACGAGTGCGCTCGATCTGCGCCACCAGCTCGTCGTCATGGATTTGGCCCGGAAATACACGCGGGAAAACGGGGCGATTACACTTTTTGTCGTGCATGATCTCATGTTGGCGTCGCGATACAGCAGCCGCTTGCTCATGCTTCACGAGGGGCGGATCAAGGCCTTTGATACGGCCGAACGGGTGCTGCACCCGCACTTGCTTGGCGACGTCTACGACGTGGAGGCGAGCGTCGAGCGGACGCGCCCCGGTTTTTTGAATGTCATTCCCGTGAGGCCGTTGTGAATAGGTGCCGCCTGGAAACGATCCGGGCCTACTGGTCGGGCAGGGTAGCGGCCTATTCCGCCGTCAATGCGGATGAACTTGGTACTATTCAGGCCAAGGTATGGGATGAACTGATCGCGGAGCAGCTTCCGTGGAAGCACCCTCTGCGTATCCTCGATGCGGGTTGCGGACCCGGCTTTTTCTCCATCCTGATGGCTCGCCGGGGACATGAGATTACGGGGGTGGACTACAGCGAAGCCATGATCGAGTGTGCCCGGGAGAACGTCGAAAAACATTCCCCGGAAGCAAGCGCCTACTTTTCCCAGATGGATGCCCAAAACCTGACATTTGAGGATGATACGTTTGATGTCGTCTTGAGCCGCAACCTTACATGGAATCTGGAACATCCGGACAGGGCGTATGCGGAGTGGCTGCGCGTCCTCAGGCCCGGTGGCGTCCTCCTGAATTTCGATGCGAACTGGCACGCTCATCTGTTCGACCCGGAGCTTGCCCGGCTGTATGCGGAAGATGCCCAAACGCTGCGTGCTATGGGGTATGCCGTGGAGGATGAACACGGAGACCCGATCATGGACGAGCTGATCCCGCAGCTGCCGCTCAGCCGTGAACAGCGCCCCGGGTGGGACAAGGCCTGCCTGGAACGGCTCGGTTGCCGCGACGTGCTTGTCAGGGCGGCTCTGCCTCCAGACATCATGAACGATTACTACCGGATTCGGTACACCCATATCCCGATGTTCCTCGTACGGGGCATCAAGCAGTGAGAAGGCCATGACGGAATTGGAAGCGATACGGCGTTACTGGAATACGCGGGCGGAAGGGTACTCCCTGAAGACTGCGTATGATCTTCAACATGCGGAAAAAGTCTGGCTGGAGCGTCTGCGTCCGTTTGTACTTGCGTCCGGCAAATTAGACATTTTGGACATAGGATGCGGGCCAGGATTCTTTTCCATCCTGCTGGCCCGGCTGGGGCATTCCGTGGTCGCCTTCGACTATACGGAAGGGATGCTGGAGCGCGCCTCTCGGAATGCCGCCGAAGCTGACGTCTCTATTGTTGTGCGGCAAGGCGACGCGCAGGACCTTCCGTTTCCGGATGAAACGTTCGATCTGATCGTGTCCCGCAATCTGATGTGGAACCTCGAACACCCGGAATCAGCCTATGCGGAATGGCTGCGCGTACTCAGACCGGGAGGGCGCCTCGTCAATTTTGACGGCAATCATTACCGCCACCTCTACAGCGAACCCTATGCGGAGGAGTTGAAACAGCCTGACTATACGGATGGCCACAATCCGGACTTCATGCTCGGGGTCGATCCCGCCCCGATCCATGCCATTGCCGCGAACCTGCCTTTGAGCAGAGTCGACCGTCCGCAGTGGGATGTGGAAACGCTCCTCAAACTGGGGGCACGCAATGTGACGGTTGACGTGGAACGAAAACATTTCGTAGACGGCACGGGACAGCCCGTATCCATTATCAAGCGCTTCATGGTATCAGCCCAAAAAGAAGAACAGCAGTGAGATAACGTATCGTTTTCTCTTTTGGATTGATTGGGGACCTTGGTCCTTTGGCTGGGATCTCTTTTGGGCCGGGAGCGCCATTCATCAAAACATACTGATTGCAATTGCTGGGCTGTATTACTGATACGGAAAAAGAGCGGCATATCCTATTGTTGGGTTAGGGCACATTACCCTTTGGGGTTGGTTTCATTTTCGGTAGGGTGGGACTTACTGGTTGAAGCCGCCCCAACTCCCTATCCCATATCTTTGGTAATCATTGCCGTACACTCCCCAACAGTGTTACGAAATAAAAAAAAATACTACCAAGAGGCAACGCAGCGTTTCTTGGCTGGACAATATTGGCCCTCGAAGTGCCATTCATTGCGGAACAGGTGAAGCAAAAAAGCTTTATAGCTCACGTTGTAAACGGAGAGGAATCATGTTCATGGGAAAACTGTTTGTCGTGGTTATCGCACTCTTGGGGCTTGCGGGGTGCTCGCGGGAGGAGCCGCCCTCCAAAGCCGAAGCGCCTCGTACGGAACTGGCGTACGCGAGCACAAAGGATATTCGAAACATCAACCCTCATCTGTATTCCGGTGAGATGGCGGCGCAAAACATGGTGTTCGAACCGCTGGTCGTCAATACGAAGGAGGGCGTCAAACCCTGGCTCGCGGAAAGCTGGGAAATCTCTCCGGATGGGAAGGAATACACCTTCCATCTCCGGAAAGATGTTGCCTTCACGGATGGAACGCCTTTCAACGCCGAGGCCGTCAAAGCGAATATGGACGCCATAGTGAGCAACCTTCCCCGGCACGCGTGGCTGGACATGGTCAACGAAATCGACCGCAATGAGGCCGTTGACGAATATACCTACAAGCTGGTGCTCAAGCATCCCTACTACCCTACGCTGGTAGAGCTGGGGCTGACCCGGCCTTTCCGTTTCATCTCTCCGAAATGTTTCATTGATGGCGAAACCAAGAACGGCGTGTCCGGTTATGTCGGCACGGGGCCGTGGGTTCTGACCGAGCACAAGGACAAGCAGTATGCCGTGTTCACGCGAAATGAACGCTATTGGGGGCCTAAGCCGGCTTTGGAGAGCGTACGCTGGAAGGTTATGCCGGACCATCAGACTATTCTGCTCGCACTCCAGAAGGGGGAAATCGATCTTATTTTCGGTTCCGACGGTGACATGCTGAATCTCGACGCGTTTGCCGCGTTGCAAAAGGAAGGCACGTACAAGACGGAGATCAGCGACCCCGTCGCCTCCCGGGCCATTCTTCTGAACGCGCATCAGCCGATTACCAGGGACATCAACGTGCGCAAGGCGTTCCAGCACGCCATAGACAAGAAGGCCATTGCCGACGGTATACTTAACGGTTCGGAAACGATAGCCGACACGTTGATGGCCAAGACCGTTCCTTATTGCGACGTTGATCTTCCGGTACGCTCCTACGACGTTGTGAAAGCCAATGAATTGATGGAGAAGGCTGGCTGGAGCATGGGCAAGGACGGGTACCGTTACAAGGACGGCAAGAAGTGCGCCGTCACCATCTACTATAATTCCAACAATTCGCAGGAACGGACCATCAGCGAATACATGCAGAACGATCTCAAGAAGATCGGCGTGGAACTCAAGATCGTGGGCGAGGAAAAGCAGGCGTTTCTGGATCGGCAGCGCACCGGCGAATTCGACCTGCAATACTCCCTGTCGTGGGGTACACCGTATGATCCGCAGTCGTATCTGTCTTCTTGGCGCATTCCCGCCCACGGGGATTATCAGGCGCAGGTCGGGTTGGAGCGTAAGGAATGGCTGGACAAGACAATCACCGCGCTCATGATCGAGCCGAATGAGGATACCCGTAAGAATACATACAAGGAATTGCTGGCGTATATCCATGAACAGGGCGTGTACGTGCCTCTGAGCTATTCGCGTACCAAGGCCGTGCATGTCCCGGCTCTCAAGGGGGTTACGTTCTGTACCTCCCAGTACGAAATCCCCTTTGAAAGGATGTCGTTCTAGCAGACTGGCCCGGGAGACGCGTCTCCCGGGCCGCTTGTGATGCTTAAGGAGTTTCGTATGGGGAGTTATCTTTTTCGTCGCCTGCTCAACCTCATCCCCATCCTTATTGGGATTTCGTTTCTGTCTTTCGTGCTGATCAATCTGAGCCCCAGCGACCCGGCGGAAGTGGCCGTGCGTGTCAATGAAGTCACTCCCACGGAAGAGGTGCTCGCGGAAACCCGTGCAAAGCTCGGCCTGGATAAACCTTTTTTGACGCGTTATGTGGCTTGGCTGAACAACTCCTTGCATGGGGATTTCGGCAATCGTTATGTGGACGACAAACCCGTACTTGGTGAAATCCAAAAGGCGCTGCCCGCGACCCTCGTTCTTGCCGGAGCGGCTCTGTGCCTGACGCTTGTGTGCAGTCTCTCCGCCGGGATCGTCTGTGCGTTGTATGAAGGAACCTTTCTCGACCGGCTCATCCGTGGCGGTGTCTTTCTTGGTACGGCCATGCCCAGTTTCTGGGCCGGGCTTCTCCTCATGTGGCTGTTTGCCGTCAAACTTGATCTCGTTCCGACGAGCGGGATGGACGGTCCCAGCTCCGTCCTTTTACCTGCGGTCACGTTGTCCCTTGCATATATCGCCACCTATACGCGGCTTATCCGCGCCAACATGATTCAGAATAAGCAGGAAAACTACATTCTCTACGCACGGGTACGCGGTTTGCCCGAGCGCTCGATCATCCGCCATATGTTTAAGAATTCGCTTCAGGCTTCGCTGACCGCACTGGGTATGTCGCTGCCCAAGCTTATAGCCGGAACCTTTGTCGTGGAAAGCATTTTCGCATGGCCCGGCATCGGAAGGCTTTGCGTGGCGGCGATCTTCAACCGCGATTTTCCCGTCATCCAGGCCTATGTGCTGATCATGGCGGTTCTTTTTGTAGTCGGTAACGTATTGGTGGATATCCTGAGCGCTGCCGTCGATCCCCGGTTGAGGAAGGAATTCTAGCATGTCCCCGTGGATTCGTCTGCAAAGAGACAGGCTGGCGCTGGCCTGCATGGGGTTCCTGGGGGGTGTTCTTGTATTGGGCCTCCTCGCTCCCATACTTCCCTTGTCCGATCCGACGCTTATCGACGTCGGGGACAAGTTCGCGCCGTGGAGCTGGCATCATCCCTTTGGGACGGATCAGCTTGGGCGCGACGTCCTTTCGCGTCTTGTCTACGGCATACGCGCGACGGTGTTTCTGTCCTTGCTCACTATGGCCATAACTTCCGCGTTGGGGGCGTGCGTCGGCCTTGTTTCCGGTTTTTTCCGCAACCGTATCGACGATGTGCTTATGCGCATATGCGACGTCATGATGTCCTTCCCCAGCGAGGTCATGATTCTCGCCATTGTGGGCATGACGGGCCCGGGCCTGGAAAACGTGGTCATCGCCAACGTGGTGGCCAAGTGGCCGTGGTATGCGCGTATGGTCCGTTCCATCGTCCGGCAGTATTCGGACAAGGACTATATCCGGTTTGCCAAGGTCGCCGGCGGATCATCCATCAGGATCATGATGCGGCATCTGTTGCCCGGCACAGCCGGCGAACTCTTTGTCCTGACGACGCTGGATACGGGAAGCGTGATCCTGATGATTTCAGCATTGTCTTTCCTCGGGTTGGGCGTGCAGCCCCCCACCCCGGAGTGGGGCATGATGCTCAATGAGGCGAAGGAGGTCATGACCCTGTATCCGTTGCAGATGATCCCGGCGGGCATGGCCATTCTGTTGGTTGTGGCGGCATTCAATTTTTTAGGCGACAGCCTGCGTGACGCCTTTGATCCCAAACACGCGGGCAGGGAACGTTCATGAGCTTACTTGAAGTGCGGGATTTGACTGTCCGAGACTCCCTTACTGGGGCGCTGATCGTACGGGATGTGCATTTTTGCCTTGAACGGGGAACATGCCTTGGCGTCGTTGGGGAAAGCGGCAGCGGCAAATCGCTGACGTGCCTGGCGCTGTTGGGACTGGCGCCTCCTTCCTTGCGGGTTTCCGGCAGTGTCCGTTTCGGCGGCATCGACCTCTTGCAGGCAGGTCGGGAAACCGTGCGCGGCATCCGCGGCAAGCGAATCGCCATGATAGTCCAGCAACCGATGACGGCGTTCGATCCTCTTTACTCCATGGGGGCGCAGCTTCTTGAAACACTCCGGGCGACGACATCGGCTTTTTCGGAAAAGGAGAGCAGGGGACGCATCGTTGAGGCTCTGGAGATGATGCACATCCACAATCCGTTGGATGTGCTCAAGAAATATCCGTACCAGCTTTCCGGAGGCATGTTGCAGCGGTGTATGATCGCGGTGGCGTTGCTTCAACGCCCCGATATCATCATTGCCGATGAGCCCACAACGGCGCTGGACTCCATGAACCAGCGGGAGGTTGTGGCACAATTCCATTGGATCCGGGAACGGTTCGGGAGCAGCCTGATTTTGGTTTCCCATGATCTTGGCGTCGTCCGCCAGCTCGCGCAGGAAGTCTTGGTCATGAAGGACGGCGTCGGCGTCGAATACGGCGGAGCGGAGCTTTTCTCCGCTCCACGGCATCCCTATACGCGTTATCTCGTGGACACGAGAGCCACGTTGTCCAAAGCCTTCGAGAGGGTGATGCAATGTCGGTAGCACATCGGGAAACGCCGTTGCTTGAGGTCCGCAATGTCTCCAAAAGCTATCCGGTATCGGGAGGCTTTTGGAGGAAAAAACGGCAGCCGGTCCTCAGAGACGTGAACCTCACACTGTCCGAAGGCTCTTCCGTAGGGCTCATCGGCGAAAGCGGCGGGGGGAAAAGCACGCTCGGAAGGCTGATCCTTGGCTTGGAACAGCCGGACAGTGGGCAGTTATTCTTGGAAGGCCGCTCTGTTCAGGTATGGAGCAAGGAACATCCTGGGCAAATGAGCGTTGTGTTCCAGGACTATACATCCTCCGCCAACCCGAGATTCACGGTGGAGGAACTCATCAGAGAGCCGTTGGATATCTTGCGGCTGGACGCGTCATGCGCAATCCCGGAACTGCTTGAGCGGGTCGGGCTCCCGAAGGCGCTGCGGAACCGTTATCCCCACGAGTTGAGCGGGGGGCAGCTCCAGCGGGTGTGCATCGCGCGAGCCATAGCGACCAAGCCCCGTTTCATCGTATTCGACGAGGCCGTGAGCTCGCTTGACGTGTCCGTACAGGCGCAAGTGCTGGAACTGCTGTTGGAGCTGAAGGGGGACATGACCTACCTGTTCATTGCCCATGATGTTCAGGCCGTCACCTACTTATGTGATCATATTATGTTTCTTCATGAGGGGACCATCGCGGAATCCTTGGAGAGGGAGCACCTGGCAAGGGCATCCAGCGGATATGCACAACGGCTCCTTCAATCCGTTATCCCCTTTAACCCTGACGCTTGCGTCGCAACAGTATAAGGCTCCGCCATGAATTCCTCCGTACTGTGCTTGGGGGGAGAGCCCATCGTATAACCTTTGACGCTAGAGAGGTGATGATGAAACGTGCAATGATGTTGTTCCTTGCGGCGGGCCTTCTTTTAAGTATGACGAGCGGGGCGCGGGCGGCTGACGTGAATATTAAGGGACAATGGCAAAACGGTTTTTCCTGGGCTGATCGCAACCCCCTCAAATCAGCGAATGCTTCTGTCGATAGATTCAAGGCTTCCACACGGTTGCGCACGCAGATCGATATCGTGGCTTCCGATTCGCTCAAGGGCGTCGTCTTTTTTGAAGTGGGCCATCAAAACTGGGGAACAAATGATGCCGCCCTCGGAACGGACGGTAAGGTCGTCAAGGTGCGCTATAGTTATGTCGACTGGAATATCCCGGAGACGGACGCAAAAGTCCGCATGGGCCTTCAGCTCTTCGACATTGCGACATTTGCGGTACCGTACGCGGCATTCATGACCGACGGTGCCGGGATCTCGCTTTCCGGAAATTTCACTGAAAACGTGGGGGCCACGCTTTTTTGGGTTCGTGCGTACAATAACGATGAACGTACTGTTTCCGTATATGACAAGGACAACACGTTGCTGTATACATACAACAGCCACGATGCGATGGACGTCATCGGGCTGGCGGTTCCGGTGCAGTTCGATGGCATCAGGATGAACCCCTTCGGAATGTACAGCGCGATCGGTAAAGACACCCGTTTCGGTGCCGGTGCGAACAACAAGACCGGAGTCGCCAGCGGATTGCTTCCTGTTGGCACCGGGAAGGTTGTCGCCGACTCCAAAGACAATCACGGTAACGCATGGTGGGGCGGCCTTTCCGCTGAAATGACGTTGTTCAGCCCGCTCAGGGTCGCCGTAGATGGTGTTTACGGAAAGGTGGACATGGGGAAAACGGGCAATCAAGATCTGAAGCGCGCGGGCTGGTATGCCGCCCTGGCAGCTGAATGCAAAACGGATTTGGTCACACCCGGCCTTACGTTCTGGTACGCTTCCGGTGATGACGCGAACGCGCTTGACGGTTCCGAACGTATGCCCGTCATCGATACTGACGTGGCGTTGACCTCTTTCGGATATGACGGCGGGATGTATAACCGTTCCAGCACGTTTAACGGAACGGATATCAGCGGCAGCTGGGGGATCATGGCGGAGTTGAAGGATATTTCCTTTATTGAAGCTTTGAGTCACGCGTTCCGCGTCGCGATGGTCAAAGGCACGAACAATACGGAAATGGTACGCGGCGGGGTGGTCGCTCGTGACGCAATGGCCACTGTCGGCAATAATATGTACCTCACCACCAAAGACAAACTGTGGGAAGTCAATTTTGATTCCCAATACAAGCTGTACGAGGGGCTTACCCTCGCCTTTGAGCTTGGGTATATCTATCTCGATGCCGATAAGGAGCTCTGGAATGATTTATACAAGGAAAACAATTTCCAGGCAGCTTTTAGCGTAAACTACAAGTTCTAGCTCCAACCTTCCTGAAATGAAAAGGTATGCATGGATACTGGGTACCTGCATACCTTTTCAGACAAGAAATGTTCAGACGAAGAACATGCGTCTTATTCGTTTGGTGCGCTGCGTTTGGCGCGGACAGCCTGACGGAGCCAATCATACCATTCTTCAAGCCCGTCACCCGTACGGCAGGATATTTTAAAGACGGGGAGAGCGGCATTAAGATGGCGGGCATGTCGCGCGGCGGTTTCCATGTCAAAATCCAGATAGGGGAGCAGGTCGATTTTATTCAGGATCATGGCACTGGCACGGTTGAAGAGGAACGGGTACTTTTCGGGCTTATCGTCGCCTTCGGGGAGGCTGAGGAGGGCGATCTTGGCATCCTCGCCACAATCGAACTCCACAGGGCAGACAAGATTTCCCACGTTTTCAATGAACAAGATATCGATTTCGCTCAGGTCGAGCGCCCCCAACGCTTCCATGACAAGATTGCTGTCGAGATGACAGCCGCCTTCCGTGTTGATCTGCACAGCCTGAGCTCCGGTGGCGGCTACACGTTGGGCGTCGTTGTCCGTTTGGAGATCGCCTTCGATAACGGCCATGCGGAACTCGGGGGAAAGATCCGCAAGCGTCCGTTCGAGTAGGGAAGTCTTTCCCGCGCCGGGGGAACTGATGATGTTCAAGGTAAGAATGCCGTGCCTGGCGAAATGTTCCTTCAGACGTGCCGACAGTTTTTCGTTGGCTTCAAGAACGTTGCAAATAACTGGTATTTCCATGAGATAACTCCTTTATCCCGCTTCCATGCTCTGGATATAGAGTTCCCGTCCCGCTCCTATGGAGTGCCCTTGTTCTTCTCCACAGAAAGGGCACGGTGCCGAAAAACGTTTCTGCCGAGCGGGAGAAAAGATTTGTCCGCATCGAGAACACTTGAGCGAGAGGGGGATTTCTTCGGCTTGCAACACAGCCCCTTCCCAATCCGTTCCTGCCGTAAGAGCCTCGAACGCGACGGACAGTGCTTCCGGAACGATGTTCGCCAGAGCGCCGTACCGTGCGCGTACTTGCAACAGACGGTGCAGGGGGTGCCGTTCCATCTCCTCGCGAATGATGGATAACAAGCTTGTAACAAGAGACATTTCGTGCATAAGAAAACTTTAATTGGCTTCCCTGAACAGGTTTCGCAATTACTGGGGAAACGGCGGCCTTGAGTATGTGTAAAAACAGGGGCTCCAGTGTGTACGTTGAAACGGGGGGAAGGGGCTTCCGTGCCCACCGGGTGGAATCATATGGTATCTTTGTTTTTTCAGAAGAATCCAGCCGGTATGTCCGTCCACCCGTAACAGTCCCGGCCTCATCGGGGGCCAATGAAAATGTATCCTCTCCAGCCGGATTCCTTATTTGTTTTTGATTGAGCGTCATGACACGTTTCATGGGCCGGCCCGCAGGCGGCGAGGGCATCGGGGAATGGTGTTAGTACCCGTTTGAGTACGCCCTGCGTGAAGGAAATGGCGACGCCGTAGTTCGTCATGGGGATGCCTCTGCTTTGAGCGGAGCGCAGGCGGCCGAGCATTTGCCGCCGCGTGAGTGTACACCCGCCGCAATGGACGATGAGATCGTATGATCCGGGACAGTCCGTAAGGGATTTGCCCGCACACATGTCAAAGCGCAGCTCTCCGCCCGCATACTGCTGGAGCAGGCGGGGAATCTTGATCCGCCCTATGTCGTCCTGTTGCGGGTGGTGGGAACAGGCCTCCATCATGAGCACGCTGTCGCCGGGCTTGAGGTTCCCAATGGCGGCGGCCCCGGCGGCGAGGAGCGGCAGATCTCCCTTGAGGCGGGCCATCAGGATCGAGAAGGTCGTCAAAGGGACGGACTGCGGCGTCTCCAGCGCCACGCGGCGCACCACCTGCGAATCGCAGACCACCAGAGCCGGCGGTTCCTTCAGGCAGGCGAAGGCCGCCCCGAGTTCTCCTTCCGTCACCACAAGGCATAACTTGCGTCCATCAAGGGCATCCCGGATGGTTTGCACTTGCGGCAAAATGAGCCGGCCCTTCGGCGCGCCGGAATCGATGGGGACGACGAGGATGACGACTCCCTTCTCGGGAAGCAGATCCGCCACTAGCTGTGCTTCGTGAAGCGATTCGCCAGGCGACAGCCGAACCAGTTCGCGGCGGATCGTTTCGAGGCCTTCGCCCGTTTTCGCGGAAGCGCGCACCATGAGGAGGCCCCTCATGGCATCGGGTAGGCGATCCTTGGAAGCAACGGACGACTCCGTTTTGTTCATGACCACAAGGAACGGAATTGCCTGCTCCCTGAGCCTGCTCACGATGGTTTCTTCGTAGTGACCCCAGACGTTTTCCGCCGTCACCACCAAAGCCATGTCCGTTCGAGGCAATACGGCAAGCGTGCGTTCCGTGCGCTGTGTCCCGAGTTCGCCCTCATCGTCCAATCCCGCCGTATCCAGAAAAACGACTGGCCCCAGCGGGGCGAATTCCAACGTCTTTTCCACCGGATCCGTGGTCGTTCCCGGCGTATCGGATACGATGGACACGGATTGTGCGGCCAACGCGTTGAGCAGCGATGATTTACCCACATTCCGCCGACCGAAAAGGCCGATGTGCAACCTGAGGCCTTTAGGCGCATCCAGCATGTCACCCCTCCCTGTGTAGCGAAAGGGTGCGCCCCGCCGATTCGATGACCTGACGGGCCTCATCCATACTGACTCGATGTTTGTTGTCATAAATACAGTAGTCTTCCCGGTGGGCCGCCGGCGTGAAACCGGGCATGAGCACATTGCCGCCGGCGAGCAGGCCCTCCCGTTGCCCTGAAACGGGATCAAACGACGCCAAAGCCGTTGTCGCGGGGAGATTGGACCACGGCAGAGCGATGCGCAGTACGGCCATGACCCGCAAAGTCAGCTCAACCGATCCCTGCGGTTCGTTGCCTAAAGGCGTATCGGCCTGAGGGATGAACGGCCCGGCCCCGCACATGTCCACGTGAAGTTCCCGCGCCAGCAGGATATCGTCCGCCAGTGTCTCGGGACGTTGGCCGGGAACGCCCACAATGAACCCCGAACCGATTTCATAGCCGGCCCGCCGCAGGCGTTGCAGCGCATCCACCCGTTGCGCGAGCGTGTATCCGGGATGCAGGGCAGCGTACAGGGATGCATCCGCGGTTTCATGCTTCAGAAGGAAGCGGGATGCGCCCGCCTCCTTCCACAGCGCGTAGGAAGCAGTGGGCTGCTCTCCGACACTCAGGGTAACGGCCACGGGGAACCGTGTGCGGAGAGCATCCACCACATGGGCGATACGTTGCGGCTCATCATGGACCTCGCCGGATTGCAGGACGAGAGTGTCCACGCCGAAGGCCACGGCCCGCTCCGCCGCCTCGACAATTTGAGCCTCGTCAAGACGGTAACGTTTCAGGGACGGATTCGCCGAACGCAGGCCGCAGTATCGGCAGTTCCGTTCGCAACGGTTCGAGAATTCGATCAGGCCTCGGACAAAGACATGCTCTCCCTTTTCCTGGGCCCGCACATCGTCGGCGCGCTCACGCAGAGCCTCGTACGGCGTTTCGAAAAGCAGTTTCAGAATATCGTTCCGTTGCATACCCTTTCTCCTGCCTTCAATCCATCGTTCAACACCCGTTCCTGCGGGAAAGGCAATCGGCAAAGCATCCGGCGCATGGGTTACATGCCGTTTTTGGCGAAGGATTTCATCGCTTTGGTGACCGTTATCTTAACTTCGAAATGACAGGGCCCGATGCAAGGAAGGGCAATACAGTTCTGGCACGCGTCGGTCACATAGTATCGTGCGGGAATGCCTCCCTGACAGGCCGTATCGCATACGGTCAGGATTGGGGCCGAAGGCTGTTCCCGTTCCAACGACGCCTTTTCAGCATACACGGACAGAGGCGTGGAGTCGTCTTCCTCGTCTTCAAGCCGGAATCCGAGCGCGGCCATGACCTGAAAGCGCAATATGGCGCGATCCTTATAGATACAGCATCGGCTTGGTCTCGTATTTTGGGGACGCATGACAAAGGGGATGTGTTCCACGCTTTTGCCGAAATTCACATCGTGGAGAAAGGACTCGGCGACTCGCCTGAGCACTTCACGAAGCAATACGTTGATATGGTTCCGTTCCACCATGGATTTCATTCCCTGACGGGACGGCTCCCGGTTCAGGGATTGCCCGATCCGGAAGCCGTCCGCGCTGTTCATTGTAAGAAGGTTCCTAACAGTAGGCGTCCCTGCGGCCGTCCCGCACCTTGGCGAGCAGGTTTTCGGAAACCTTCCGGATCCTGCCGTCCATACCGTCCAACGCCGCCGCAATGGCGCGCTCCCCGGCCTCCCGCGCTTCGGGTGTGCCGTAGTCGAGAAGATACTCCTCAAAGGTGGACAGGGCGTTGGGCGCGCATTTTTCCTTGATGAGGCCCGGTTTCGCCAGACCTATGAAATCTTGCCGGTACGGCCGAGACGATAACAGCCGGTGCAGAAAGAGGGAATGAATTTGTGCTGTCCGAGATCGGCAATCACTTCCGCGAGGGAGCGGTGATCGCCAAGCTGAAATTGTGCCGCCTCGAACTGGCTGGATTCCTGATAGCCACCCGGATTGGTACGGCTGCCCGCCGAAATCTGGGAAACGCCGAGTTCCAGCGTCCGCAGCCGGATAGCCGGTTTTTCCCGAGTGGACATGATAATGCCCGTGTACGGCACGGCAAGGCGCAATATGGCGACAAGCTTGCTCGTTCAAGGTGTATGGCGGCCGGGAGGCCAAATCCGACCCGATGGCCGGTTCGATGCGGCACGCTGATGGTATGACAGCCGACCCCAAACCGCTCCTCAAGATGCGCGATGTGGGCCATGAGCGCCAACGTTTCGAACCGCCAGTCATATAAGCCCGTAGAGCAGCCCCATGCCCACGTCGTCGATGCCCGCCTGCATGGCACGGTCGAATGACGATGCCCGCCAGTCAAGGTCCTTCTTGGGCCCGGCAAGGTGAACCCTGCCGTAGGTCGGCCGATGGTAGGTTTCCTGAAAAAGCTGGAACGTACCGATGTTCCGTTCCTTCAGGCGGCGGAAACCCTCTACGGACAGGGGGGCAAGGTTCACGTTCACCCGGCGAATGCGGCTGCCATTCTCTTCCGCACCGTAAATCGCGTTAATGAATTCCATACATAATCATGTCGCTTCCGGGATACGCCTCGCCAGCCACCATGAGTACGCGCTTATGCCCCTGCCGCAGCAGGATCTTTGTTTCCTGCCTGATCTCGTCCGGATTCAATGCTCGGCGGATCGCCTCTTTATTTGGATCGTCGGAATGCGCAGTACAGGCACTCATTGGAACAGAGGTTGGAGATGTACAGAGGAGCAAAAAGGACAATCCGGTTTCCGTAGATCTCTTCCTTCACGGATTTGGCCGTATGAAACAGTTCGTCCAGTAAATCCTGTGAGTGAACGGCCATGAGGCCGGCCACGTCCTCAAAGCGAGAGTCCCGACAATGAACGGGCTTTATTCAGTACGTCCCGGACATGCTGCCGATCTTCGGCCTGATGTTTTTCCAAAAGCCCTTCAAGAGCAGACTCGTGGAGCCAAACCGCCTTCGTATCCGCCGCATGTTCCATTCCTGTTTCCTTCGGCGGCAAACCGTGCCGTCGACGTTCAGTTATACGGTTATCGCTGGATAAGCTTGAAGAAAAGGCCTGATAGGCCTGTTGGCCGATGGTATAAAAACGAATCAGTGACATGGAGTGCATTGCTGTGTGGCCGCGAATGTATCGTTTTTTTCCGGTGACAGCCAAAGTATTATTTTCGCTGGCCTTTATCATATACTGCCGGGGATGGCTTCGTTTTGTGCTGGCTCTCCCGTCCATGTCGAGCATTCAGAATTTGCCCTACAAGCCGTATACCGATAACGCCGCGGGTAAGGTCAACATCATCCCATTTCAGGGAAAAGAGTTCGCTCGGGCCGATGCGGGCACCCGTATAAATGCCAAGTAGGATGACGCGCTGGATATGCGGGGCAGCGACGCGCAGGAGTGCATTGAGTTCTGAGACGATTGGCGGGGGAGTTCTTCTGGCTCTTCCTTTTGAAACGGAACAGATCTCAATGGTTGAAGACAGGTATCCTTCTTTTTTCCAAAATTCGCTACAGAGCGTTGCAAAGAAATGCGCCTGTGGATGGTGGATTGGGCCATGCCAGACATTTTCTGGGATTTGCAGAAGGCCAGAATTTTTTTGGGTTATGACGATATCGGTCTATTTTCCATAAATTCGAGTAGCGGTCTGGCATGATATACATCTTGCTTGATTGTTACCGGGCGTTTTGAGCACAGGCTGAAGTGGTGATCGAACTGTTTCCGGATTGTGATGTCTGGCCACCGTGTCCCCGGAGGAACACACCCGCTTAATTGGGGGGTATGGCTATCTTTTCCCAACAAGTAACCTGATGGTAAATTGCAAAAAACATGCCCAGGGAAAGCCCTCATCGCATATGGCCTGCCAATAAAGGTTCGGCGGTAGTGCCTAGGCGAAGGAGGCCCATCCTAGTGAGGTATATATGCAACCGTCTGGCGAGAGAATGCAACACTCACGACCGGGGAGGCCCTGCACGAGCTTCAGGGCGTCGGAGGGAGGGAGGATGGACAGCGCGGTCGCGAGGGTGTCCGCCTCCATCGCCGTGCCTGCGACGACCGAGACGCTTCCCACGGAGGGGCTGAAGCCGGAGGCCGGGTTGATCAGATGGTGATGCCTGCGCGAGGCATCATAATAGATTTCGTAACTGCCGGACGTCGCAATAGCCTTGCCGGAAAGCGAAAGCTCGCCCGCATAGGCCGGCCCCGTGGGTGACTGCACCGCAACCCGCCACGGCACACCCGGCGACTTATGCCCCGAGGCCATGATGTCCCCACCCGCATTCACGAGCCGTAGCTACACTTGCACGTGCCGCTTCCACATTGGCTTCGGCAGTCTGCAAAGCCGCACGATAAGGCACTTGG
>ENA-USUG01004157-USUG01004157.1-human-gut-metagenome-genome-assembly--contig:-NODE-4157-length-18412-cov-7.407472_pt1 | contig 18412 bp, 17 predicted proteins | sample MGYA00250059_ERZ773394 | MGnify/ENA primary metagenome ERZ773394 (study PRJEB29103, sample SAMN06111957) | human gut metagenome | biome: human gut; feature: ankylosing spondylitis patient; material... | reverse complement strand
GGAGTCATCACAAACATCGACGGGTACTTCAAACTTCAGTTGCCAGCCGGAGCAACCTCTATCAACCTCACTAAAGACAAATGGTGGAAAAGCTAAGACAAGTCCCGTAAAATCAAGGTTTTACGGGGCTTTTTCATTTTGTCGGCAGACAAGCAAAAGACAAGAAAATGTCCCGTTTGGACAAAGTCGTGTTACTAGATTATGTCCTATAAAAGCGAAAAACGGAAAAATGGTGTAACTTGTTGATTAACGGTATGATATGCGTAGTATCTCTCTTCGTTGCCAAGTAGCGATAATGCAGAATATAGTGGTTTACAGAATACTTTCTGTTACGAATCCGTTACCTGTTTTGGAAAACAGTATTGTGTAGATACATAATTGAAAGTAGCTTATTTACAGCAGTTAAAGCTATACTTGATGATACTTCGGTCTCATTAATCTTAATCCTGCTTAAAATAGTGTTCAAACGGAATATTATTCATTGAACTACGGTATTTTGCTTTCCGATCTTTAGCTCATAAGAAACTAATTTTACACTCAAAAATTAATGATTATAAGTAAAGAGCTAAAAGTACATTATTACCTTCGCCATAAGGAGGTAAAAGGTGATGGTGCAACTCCAATCATGGGGCGCATCACAATCGGAAAATCAATGGTGCAGTTCAGTGCCAAGTGTAGTGTACAAGTATCCCTTTGGGATACAAAGTCTGCACGGGCAACAGGTAAAAGCAAAGCGGCTGCCGAGTTGAACCGAAAACTTGACAAGATAAGCCTGTCAATTCATTCTCACTACAAAGAGCTGCTGGCAAAAAAAGAAAATGTTTCGCCAGAAGAAGTGAAAAATGCCTTTCAAGGTATTGCTTCCGAGCAGGAAACACTTATCGGCTATTGTAACCGGTACAATCATCAACTTACAGCCAGAATCGGTGTAAACATAACATTGGAAAGTTATAAACGATACGGTGTATCATTCAACCATCTACGCCGTTTTCTACGGACAAAGTACAATCTGAGTGATATTTCGTTTCAAGCATTGGACTATTCTTTTGTCGAAGCCTTTGATTTCTATCTACGGGTACAATTGAAATTCAAGCCCAATACCATTGTAGGCATTATCGGACACTTAAAGATTATTATCAAGCGAGCCATAAACGAGGGGATTATCACTTGTGATCCTTTTGCAGGATTCTCATTGGAGGGAGAACCTTTACAGCCGAAATCCCTTACCAAACAAGAATTACACAAAATAATGACAACTCCATTAGATACTCCTAACCGTTATTTGGTACGTGATATGTTCTTGTTTTCTGTTTTCACAGGAATTTCATTCAGTGACATCCGTAATTTAACATACAGCAATCTGGTGCAGGCAGAAGATGGTGTTTGGTGGATTCACTCTAAACGGAGGAAGACCGGAACGGAGTTTCATGTTCCCCTTCTGGAACTCCCTTTGCAGATTATTGAGAAATATCGTGGACTGAACAAAGATGGAAAAATGTTCGTGATGCTCAGTTGCAGTAAGACCAATGGAAATCTAAAAAAGATAGCCCGAATGTGTGGTATAAAACGAAATATAACCTACCATCAAGCACGGCATAGCTATGCCAGCTTGATAACTCTCTCCCAAGGAGTTCCAATGGAAACAGTCAGCCGAATGCTTGGACATCGGGATTTACGGGCGACACGCATCTATGCTCAAGTTTCCAATGAAAAGATAAACACCGATATGCGCAAATTGGAGAAGCGCATCACCAACAAGTATCACTTAGCAGACTGAATATTATGAGTACAAATAAGACTAAGCGATACAGTACTTTTGCCGTTATCTTCTATATCAATAAGAATAAGGTAAAGAAAAACGGGCTATGTCCCATTATGGGACGTATCTCCGTCAATGCCGAGATAGCTCAATTCAGTGCGAAGATAGATGTGGAACCCACATTATGGGATGCCAAGACTTATCGCCTGAAAGGAAAAAGTAGAGAAGCTGTTCAAACAAATCGGGAGTTGGATAAGCTGACCGATGTTATAGGGAAGTACCATAGCGAACTCTTGCAGCAACAGAGCTATGTAACAGCAGAATTGGTAAAGAATATGCTTTTGGGTATCGGACGGAAGAAAGATAGTCTCCTTTCCCTTTTTGCCGAGCATAATGAGGAGTATGCCCAAAAGGTTGGAGTGAACAGAACGAAAGGTACTTATAAACATTACCTACTCGTTTACAGTCATATTCAACAATTTTTGCAAAGCCAATATAATATGGAAGATATTCCTTTAAAGCAACTGACCTACTCCTTCATTGAGCAATTCGATTTCTATCTTCGGGTGGAGAAACATCATTCGCCTAATACAATCGGTGGATATACGATACTCCTGAAGAAAATAATCCACAGAGCAGTTAATCAAGGAACATTACTCCGAGACCCTTTTGCTGATTATCGCCCGGAACAGCCGCCAAAGAAATGCAGACACATGACTGCTGATGAATTGGAACGGTTTATGACAACTCCCATTGCCTCTAAATCCTTGCGACACACACGGGATATGTTTGTCTTTAGCACATTCACCGGAATATCATATATTGATTTGTGTAATCTCTCATTATCTAATGTAAATAAAGCTGGTAACGGTACGATGTGGATTCACTTTAAACGGCAAAAGACCGGAAGCGAGTGCCATATCCGCCTATTGGATATTCCCAAACAGATAATTGAGAAATACAAGTCGGAGCGGAAGAGTGATAAGATTTTTAATATGGTGGGGTATTCATCACTGGCTGAAAATCTAAAAAAGGTTGCCAAACTGTGTGGCATTGAGCGAAATATAACCTATCACATGGCCCGTCATAATTTCGGAACGCTTATTACGTTATCTCAAGATGTTCCCTTGGAAACCGTCAGTCGTATGATGGGACATCTGGGGATAAAAACCACCCAACTTTACGCAAAACTTACCAATCAGAAAATCAATGAGGATATGAAGCTACTGTCAAGCAATATGGCTGATAAGTTCAATATTTATGAGAATAAACAGATGCCAATTAAGGTTTGTACTGCAAAGTCATTCAAACATTTAAAGAAGTAATTACTATGGAAAGAAAACTAATAAAAATCAGTGAGAATGGGAATGTATTCATTCCGGATAATGTACAAATGTGGGATTTTGAGATAGCGGAACTGTTCGGGGTGATGATACCGACAATACGGTCTAATGTACGGGCGATTCTAGAATCGGAAGTAGTTATAGCAGATATGCAGCATGGTGGCACAGTGATTGGAGCCGCAATGTTACCGGACTACTACGGACTGGATATGGTAGTGGCTCTTGCTTTTCGGATTCATAGCTACAATGCCGGGATTCTTAAAGAATGGATTTTACAAAAAGTAACTGCCCGTTCCAAGTGCTCCAATATACCTTTATATATCAGCTTCAACTGTAATCAACCGCCCAATTAAAATAGACTGGAATGGTGTTCCGCCATATAATCCGAATCGGGTCAGCCGTCCCGTTACAATGGCTAAGATAAACAGGCAAAGGGCAAATCTGCAAGTTCAAGCCCTAAGGGTTACGGATGAAATCTCCACCTTGCAGGTAGTATTTAATCCGTAAAACTTGCCTATTTCCCCTTTGCCGTATTTGGGAATGCCATTGCAACGAAACGACCGGCCCGATAAGACGCATGGATATAATTCAAGGGAGTTGAAACTACCCTGCACTTGATTTGCGGCAACTTCAACTCCCTCTCCTCCAATCTGCATAGGCTTGTTTTAGAAAGCCTTTCTGTGGTGCTTCTCCAACATTGACTGAATGTCACTCTCCCGGTACAGTGTCTTGCCGCCTAAAGCGATATAGGCAATCCGCCCGTTTGTCCGCCATTCCTGTAAAGTCCTGCGGCTTACTTTCAGCTTTGCCGATACCTCCCTATCGGTCAGGAAATGTTCACCGTCCAATAGCGGCTTGCCATGATGGACTAATTTTTCGATACAGTCGGACAACCTTTTCAACGAGCCGAAAAAACGTATCGCCCGTTCATTTTCTTTCGTGATGATTTCTCCCATAGTTATCTGCACCGCTTCAAATTGTCATCCATTAATTTCTTCACATCCTCTCTCCTGTAATACATCTTGTGTCCGATTTGAGAGAACGCCAGCGTTCCGTTATCCCGGTAGGTTTGTAAGGTACGTTTTGATATACCCAGAATCTCACACACATCCTGATTGTCGAGCCACTCCTGAAGACGTTTCTCTCCGTGCTGTCTGCACAAGGTTTCCACCCGGCGGGCAAAGGATTCAAACCCCGCCATCATTGCCTCGAAGGTCGAGGCTTCCATGCTTACTACTTCCATTGTTCCTGATTTATTGATTCGTAATTTTTTGTTTCACGGGCAAAGGAATAACGAAGTTTTCATACCGCAATGGATTGTGTACCGACTGGCAGCTTGTGGCACCGGAATGGAAGCAACTGTCTCTTTTCCCTTGCAAAAAGAGGTATTCAACAGTCACGGATGAACTTTCTGTAATGGGTATTGGAGGAGTTGTTGTTAGTATCTTCTTTTATCTCCTCCAATGCCTCCAATACTCTGAGTTGCGCATCGGGGAATTTGCTGACCAACGCATCAAACAGATTTGTTCCCTGAAGTTCCAGAGCCGCACCGACACCCCTGCGTATCGTCTTTTCGTTCAGCTTGCCTTTATTCCCCGAAATGATATACCCCAGATTTTGAATATCTTCAAAATCATATTCTTCCGTATAACCGTGCGGATTCTCGATTGAAGAAACCGCAGCTATCAGGCTGTCCTTGACAATCTCCCTCACTCCGATACCCGTAGCGGTTGGGTATTGTTGCTTGACGACATACTTGAGTTGCCCCTCGACAAAACGCAGTTCAACACCGAAATAATTACAGTGACGCCACTCTTTGATGAAGATACTCATGGCTGTTTTCAAATGCCATCCTCTACTGCATAATCCGGCAGAATTGTTCGCAATCCTGATCGTCACAGACCAAAGACATATTGCCATTTTACTGCACCCATGCCATAACCAACTTCTGAACGGTTCCGTCATGCACCACAGATAGAGGTTCAGGATTATATCCGAAGCGAGCAGGATTTTCATTGCCATGTTCATTCTTCTGTCGGATTCAGGTTGTTATTCCGGTAGATATTGTCAATGTCATCTTTGAATACCTCCAAATGATGGCACAGGATGTTTTCCACATAACTGCTGATGGTCGCTTTGGAGGAATCCATCAGGTGGACGATCCGCATGAGCCTGCGATGGGTGTTTGCGGTGATATATAACGGCTTCCGGTAAGTGAAGTCCACCCGGTTAAAGAAATGTCCGTCATAATCTCCCCGTATTTTTCTTTTTCGCTTTCCAAGCTCCGTACTTTTCGGAGAAACAGTGCTTTCCGATTGTTCCGGTAACTCAACAACCGGTTGCACGTCTTCCTTTTCTCCCGGCTCTTTTGGTTCTTCCTGCCCGATACTGCTTTTCCTCTCATCGAATTTCGGTCTTTTGTTCGCCGAATCTACGGGAATACCTTGTGATACCCGTTCAAGAATTTTGGTATAATCTGTCTTATTGTTCTCCGGCATGGTCGTTTCTGTTTAATTCTACAATCTGTTTCACTTCTTCTATCAGGAAGTCGATATTGCTCCCCCTGACCAATTGTTTGTCCGGTGGGAATATGGTCGAGAGGAAAACCGCATCATTACCCGAAACGGACTGTTCCTTGTCATACCGGGCTGATTGCGGGATGACGGTATCAAGCAGCGAGAGTTTGAAGTCTCCGATGATTTTGGCGTAATGTTCCAGCCATTCTTTGCGTACACGGGAATCCACCCTGTTCCAGAACAGATGAACGGATTTCAGGCTCAACTGCTTGTGTGAGGCTATCAGTTCGGTTACAGGGATAATGAACGAGAGGGTACTCTCCATAGACATACGGGAGGGAGACATCGGCACGAACACATAGTCCATGTTCAGGAAAGTAGATACCACTCCCTCATTATTGATTGTTCCCGGCAGATCAAAGAATACCACGTCATACTCCATGCTCTCGGATGCAAGAAACTCATTGGCTTTGGAGATGCCTTCTTCGGGACGGGCGCAGACAATCGGGTAGGTCTGCTTGTCGATGGCTTCCAGCAGGGTTACCGCCTTTGCCTGATAATAGAGGTTGTTCTCCAACTGGCGGATTTCACGTTTGCGCATTTCGTAGATGCTGCATTGCGGATAGTCGCAGTCGATAACGGCGACATTATATCCGTGTGCATAATGCAGGAGGCTCGATGCGAGGGCGGTAAAGGTACTTTTACCCGCTCCGCCCTTTTGGGTGGAGAAAGCGATGAACAACGGTTTCTGTTTCATAAATCTAACTTTTTAAAAAGATACATACTGTTAATGTTCAATTTATCCGTTTTTATTTCTTGTTGGAGACTTTGCAAAAAGCCATTCATTCAAGATTGGTAGTTTGCCTTTTTGCGAATTGGATTGTTTGCTTGTTTTCATGTTTATAAACTTTCAAACTATCAAATAATCAATTTTGCGGATTGACTTTTCTTCAATTCTCCAAATTTCCAAACGGCTGGCAAATATAAATCACGAATATGTACCGTTCCAAATATCAGGTGTTTATGCGGAATTGTGCCACATTTTGCACATGGATTACAAAGAGTTGTCTGTTTCCATGTTTGCAAATTACCAAGTTGTCAAACTTGAAAACTATAAAACTTACAGTATGAGAGGATAGGGAGATAATCAAGACTGACTTCAATCCGTCATAAAGACGGATTTTTGAGTTCATTGGAACTCAGCAAGGTGTCTTTTCAGTTACTGAAAAGCTTGTGGGTAACTCCCACAGCAAGGTGTGTATCGAGTTACTCGATACCTTTTGAGCTACTCTCAAAAGCCTTGCCCTGCGGGAGTAATCACCCTCCGAAGTCGGGTGATGTATGAGAAGGATTTTACTCTAAGAACTATATTTTTTAACGGATTGCTAAATTATTATTTAGAGAGGTGATACAAGTAATTGGAAAAATCAATAACTTTGAAGCATATTCAAATGATAATTGAAATGAAGAGCATACAAATCAATCGGTTAAAAGTGGTACTTGTAGAGCAAGGACGAACGGGCAAATGGCTGGCAACGCAATTGGGCAAAGATCCATCTACCATATCTCTGTGGTGTTCTAATAAAATCCAGCCATCCCTTGAGATGCTTGACAAGATAGCAACTCTTTTGGATGTTGATAGACGAGAATTGATAAATAAGAGTAAATAGCCGCTATGCTTACTTCATATCTGAATAGATACATAAAATTAAGTAATTTATTAAACGGTAAAAATGACAAGTATAATACAAAGAGCCGAATTGCAGGCTAAGATATGGAAAATAGCCAACGAAGTACGTGGATCTGTCGATGGCTGGGATTTTAAACAGTTCGTGTTGGGAACTCTTTTCTATCGCTTTATTAGTGAGAATTTCACGAATTATATTGAAGGTGGTGACGATAGTGTTGACTATGCTAACTTAGCGGATAGTGTAATAACGCCAGAGATTAAAGATGATGCCATTAAAACAAAAGGGTATTTTATCTATCCGAGTCAGCTTTTTGTGAACGTTGCAGCAAACGCCAATACAAATCCCAATCTTAATACAGACCTTAAAGCCATTTTTGATGCTATTGAAAGTTCTGCGAATGGTTATCCATCCGAAGAAGACATAAAAGGGCTGTTTGCTGATTTCGACACTACGAGTACACGACTTGGTAATACGGTTGAAAATAAGAACAGCCGTTTAGCAGCCGTATTGAAAGGCGTAGAAGAACTGAACTTTGGAAAATTCGAAGATAACCAGATAGACCTGTTTGGTGATGCCTATGAATTTCTCATCTCTAACTACGCTGCTAATGCAGGCAAGTCGGGAGGTGAGTTCTTTACGCCTCAACACGTCTCTAAGCTCATTGCACAGCTTGCTATGCACAAACAGACAAGCGTGAATAAGATTTATGACCCTGCTTGTGGTTCAGGCTCGCTACTTTTACAAGCTAAAAAACATTTTGATAATCATATTATTGAAGAGGGTTTCTTTGGTCAAGAGATAAATCACACGACCTATAACCTTGCTCGCATGAATATGTTTTTGCATAATATAAACTACGACAAGTTTAATATTGCGCTGGGTAATACGTTGATAGACCCACAATTTGGAGATGATAAGCCTTTTGATGCCATTGTCTCAAATCCTCCCTACTCGGTAAATTGGATTGGCTCGGATGATCCAACCCTGATAAACGACGACCGCTTTGCTCCTGCCGGAGTGCTTGCCCCTAAGTCAAAGGCAGACTTTGCGTTTGTACTGCACGCACTAAGCTACCTTTCAAGTAAAGGTAGGGCGGCTATTGTCTGTTTCCCCGGCATCTTCTATCGTGGTGGAGCAGAACAGAAGATTAGAAAATATTTGGTAGATAATAACTTTGTAGAGACCGTAATTTCTTTAGCTCCGAACTTGTTCTATGGAACTTCAATAGCTGTAAACATTTTAGTTCTTTCCAAAAATAAGCGAGATACGAAGACGCAGTTTATAGATGCAAGCGGAGAAGACTTCTTTAAGAAAGTTACTAACAACAATATGCTTGAAGACAAGCATATTGAAAAGATTATGGACATCTTCGACCGTAAAGAAGATGTTAAATACATAGCTAAATCTATAGACAACAAACGAATCGCCGAGAACGATTATAACCTTTCGGTTAGTTCTTATGTGGAAGCTAAGGATAATCGTGAAATAGTAGATATTAAGAAACTAAATGCAGAGATTTCAGAAACCGTGAAGAAGATAAATGCACTCCGAATTGATATTGATGCTATTGTAAAGGAGATTGAGGCATGAGCTATTTAGATAAATTGTTAGATGGTGTTGAGGTTGAGTGGAAACCTTTAGGGGAGTTTGCGGAGTTAAGCAGAGGAAAGACTATTACCGCAAAAACTAAGAATGAAGGTAACATTCCCGTAATTAGCGGAGGTCAAACACCTGCATATTATAATTCTGAATTCAATCGTGATGGAGAAACTATCACCATCGCAGGTAGTGGTGCATATGCTGGTTTTGTTATGTATTGGAATGAGCCTATATATGTATCTGATGCATTTTCGGTAAAACCGGACTTAACTATTTTGAATACAAGGTATGTTTTTCATTTTTTATTAAGTAATCAAACGAGGATTCATAATCTTCAAAAAGGTTCTGGTGTACCGCATGTATACCCGAAAGATTTAGCAAAAATACAAATTCCTATTCCGTGTCCGGAAAATCCGGAAAAATCACTTGCAATTCAAAAAGAAATTGTTCGTATTTTAGATATTTTTACGGAACTTACAACGGAACTTACAACGGAACTTACAACGGAGCTTACAGTTCGCAAAGAGCAGTATAACTACTATCGTGAAGAGTTTTTTAATTTTGACAAGGGTACGGTCGTGTGGATGTCATTAGGAGAAATTGGCGAATTTCAACGAGGTAAACGATTTGTTAGAACTGATATAACTTCAGATGGAGTTCCTTGCATCCATTATGGCGAAATGTATACCCATTATGGTACTTGGGCAAATGAAAGTAAGTCATTCCTTAGTGAAGAATTAGTTGACAATAAAAAACTAAGAGTCGCTGAAAAAGGTGATGTTGTTATCGTAGCAGCAGGCGAAACAGTTGAAGATATTGGAAAAGGTACAGCTTGGTTAAGTGACAAAGGTGTTGTTATACACGATGCTTGTTTTTCATATAGAAGTCAGTTAAACCCTAAATATGTAGCGTATTTTACACGAACTAAACGCTTTCATGACCAAATAAAGAAGCACATTTCATCAGGTAAAATTTCAGCGATTAATGCAAATGGTCTAAGCAAGGCGATAATTCCTATTCCTTCACCAGATGAACAAGAACGCATAGTTGCAATTCTCGATAAGTTTGACACTCTCACTACTTCGATTAGTAAAGGTCTACCGAAAGAGATAGCATTGCGTCAAAAACAGTATGAATACTACCGCGATATGTTACTAACATTTCCAACCGATAACATAGAGGCATAATATGGGACAGACATTAACTGAAATAGCAGAAACGCTTAGGGGAGCTAATAAAAAAGTGCAGCTAATCTATGCCTTTAATGGCACAGGTAAAACACGACTATCTCGTGAGTTTAAAGAGTTAATTGCTCCTAAAGATGATGAGGAAGATGACGCAGAAGATTCTGGCATTAAAATACTTTACTATAATGCCTTTACTGAAGATTTATTCTATTGGGATAATGATTTGGATGCTGACTCAAACCGAAAACTGAAAATACAACCAAACGGTTTTACCGACTGGGTACTTCGCGATCAAGGACAAGAGTTTAACATTGCAACTCACCTCCAACATTATACTAGTGATAAATTAACGCCACGTTTTAATGAGGAATACACTATCAAGGATAAAGAAGGGAAAGACGTTACTATAAAAGCTTACTCTGAAATCACTTTCTCCATTGAAAGTGGTAATGAAGGAGGTGTCGAAAATATAAAGATATCAAAAGGCGAAGAAAGCTGCTTGATTTGGTGCGTGTTTTACAGTCTATTAGAACAAGTCGTTGAAGTTTTAAATATAGCAGAACCAGCCGAAAGAGAAACGAATCAATTTAATGACTTGGAGTATGTCTTTATAGATGATCCTGTAAGTTCATTAGATGATAATCACCTGATTGAATTGGCGGTAAATATAGCGGAGTTAATAAAATCAAGTAAGTCAGATCTGAAATTTATTATAACAACGCATAATCCATTATTCTACAATGTGCTATTTAATGAATTCAATGGGGTAAAACGTATATTAAAAAGCAGATTTGACAAACTAGAGGACGGCACATATCTATTGGAGGAAACTAAAGATTCTCCTTTTTCATATCATCTATTACTTTTATCTGAACTTGAAAAAGCGATAGAGTCAAACGATATGCAAAAATATCATTTTAACTTTCTCCGTAACATATTAGAAAAAACATCTACGTTTCTCGGCTATGAAAGTTGGCGAGAACTTTTGCCTGAAGAATCACGTGAAGCGTATTGTAATAGAATTATAAATCTTTATAGTCACTCTAAGCACAGTGGAGAAGAGATTGCGATTGTCAGAGAGGATGATAAAAGAATGTTAAGTTTCTTAGTACGAGAGATTAAAAGAGTCTACGGTTTTAAATAAAAGATTGACAAATAAAGTAATCGAGTAAATAATGAGACAATATAATACCATAGCAGAATCCAAAAACTTCATAGTTCTTGATGATTATGCCAAGTACTCAATGGTGAGTGAGCCTCTTGTTGGTTATCAAACGGAGTTTGCCCTCGAACGAGAGTTTATACAAGACTTAATCAACCAAGGCTATGAAAACCCCACGATAAAAAGTGCAGAAGCTATGCTTGCCAACGCAAGAACGCAGCTTCAGGAGCTTAATAATATGGTGTTTAGTGATGGCGAATGGGCTCGTTATGTGGAGGAGTATTTGGATAAGCCAAGTGATAATCTCGTTGAAAAGACAAGAAAGATACATGATAATTACATCCATGACTTTGTATTTGACGATGGGCATATCCAGAACATCTACTTAGTGGATAAAAAGGATATTGCTCGTAACAAATTACAGGTAATATCGCAATTCGAGCAAACAGGAACGCACGCTAATCGTTATGATGTTAGCATATTGGTTAACGGATTACCGTTGGTGCAGATAGAGCTAAAAAAACGTGGCGTAGCTATACGTGAAGCCTTTAACCAAGTGCATCGCTACACGAAAGAGAGTTTTAACAAAGAAAATTCGCTGTTTAAATATCTGCAAATATTCGTTATCTCGAACGGAACAGATAGTCGCTACTTTGCCAACACCGTAGAGCGAAACAAAAACAGTTTCGACTTTACGATGAACTGGGCAAAAGCCGACAACACACTAATCAAAGATCTCAAAGACTTTACAGCCACATTCTTCCAAAAGAACACGCTCCTTAATGTGTTGCTCACCTACTCGGTTTTTGACACCAGCGACACGCTGCTAGTAATGCGTCCATACCAAATCGCAGCAACCGAGCGTATCTTGTGGAAAATAAAAAGCTCCTATCAGGTAAAGCAATGGTCTAAGCCCGAAGGTGGTGGATATATATGGCACACAACAGGCTCAGGAAAAACACTCACCAGTTTTAAGGCGGCAAGACTGGCAACAGAGCTTGAATTTATTGATAAGGTCTTCTTTGTTGTGGATCGCAAAGATTTGGACTTTCAAACAATGAAGGAGTATCAAAGATTCTCTCCCGATAGCGTAAACGGTTCGGAAAGCACCGCAGGGCTAAAAAGGAATCTTGATAAGGATGATAATAAAATCATTGTCACAACTATTCAGAAGTTAAATAACTTAATGAAAAGCGAAGGTGAACTATCAATCTACCAAAAACAGGTTGTTTTCATCTTTGACGAATGCCATCGCTCTCAATTCGGGGAGGCTCAAAAGCTATTAAGAAAAAAGTTTAAACGATATTATCAATTCGGTTTTACTGGAACACCGATATTTCCCGAAAATGCTTTGGGAGATGAGACCACCGCAAGTGTGTTTGGACGTGAACTGCACTCGTATGTCATCACCGACGCAATCAGAGATGAAAAGGTATTGAAGTTCAAGGTTGATTACAATGATGTTAGACCTAAATTCAAAGAAATAGAATCAGAACAAGATGAAGAAAAGCTAAGTTCGGCAGAACATAAAAAAGCGATGCTTCACCCTGCTCGTATAAAAGAGATATCGCAATATATTTTACAGAATTTCAGAATCAAAACCCACCGAAACCAAGGAGGAGGTAAAGGATTTAACGCCATGTTTGCTGTAAGTAGTGTCGATGCCGCAAAATGCTATTACGAAGAGCTAAACCGTCTTCAAAAGGATAATGAAAACTCACTCAAGATTGCGACAATTTTCTCTTTTGCAGCCAATGAAGAGCAAAATGCAGTAGGTGAAATACCGGATGAGACCTTTGAGCTATCGGCAATGGATCTGAGTGCAAAAGAGTTCCTAACAAAGGCTATTGCTGACTACAATGCAATGTTTAAAACAAGTTATAGCGTTGATAGTAAAGAGTTTCAGAACTACTATCGAGACCTTGCTAAACGTGTAAAAAGTAAAGAGGTTGACCTCATCATTGTAGTTGGTATGTTTCTTACGGGATTCGATGCTCCGACACTTAATACGCTATTTGTAGACAAAAGCCTGCGCTACCACGGACTAATGCAGGCATTCTCTCGTACCAACCGGATTTATAATGCTACCAAAACTTTTGGTAATATCGTTACTTTTAGAGATTTGGAGGCTGCGACCATTGAGGCTATTAGAACATTCGGGGATAGTAGTACAAGAAATGTAGTACTCGAAAAAAGCTACAAAGAGTATCTGGAAGGTTTTACGGATATTGTTACAGGTGAAGCACGCAGAGGTTATATCGAAGTCGTAAAGGAACTGAACGAAAAGTTCCCGAATCCGGAAGCAATAGTTACAGAGAAAGATAAAAAGGAATTCTCAAAACTGTTTGGTGAGTATTTGCGTGTGGAAAACATCCTGCAAAATTACGATGAATTTACACACCTTAAAGCTCTTCAATCAATTGACATAAATGACCCTCAAGCCATTGAAGCATTCAAAGAGGCTTATTTCATAGCGGATAAGGATATAGCTGCCATGCAAGAATTGGAAGTACTACCTAATCGAACAATTCAAGATTACAGATCTACCTACAACGATATTCGTGACTGGTTCAGACGTGAGAGAAGCAGTAAAGAAGGGGAAGAATCAAAGGTCGATTGGGATGATGTAGTCTTTGAGGTCGATCTGCTAAAATCTCAAGAGATAAACCTCGACTACATTCTCGAACTAATCTTTGAGCATAACAAAAAGACCAGCGACAAAATTGCATTGATAGAGGAAATTCGTCGTGTTATTCGTGCCAGTATCGGAAACCGGGCAAAAGAGAGCTTAGTGGTTGATTACATAAATGAAACAGATATTGACGCTATCTGTGATAAACCAAGTATTCTGGATTCGTTCTACAGTTATGCGCAAGAAAAACTGAGAGTAGAGGCAGCGCAGTTAATTGCTGATGAAAACCTAAATGAGCAAGAGGCAAAACGATACATTTCAACCTCTTTAAAGCGTGAGTATGCAAGCGAGAACGGAACAGAACTTAATAGCATACTGCCTAAAATGAGTCCATTAAACCCTCAATATTTAACTAAAAAGCAAAGTGTATTCCAGAAGTTAGCTTCTTTTGTTGAGAAGTTCAAGGGTATAGGTGGTAAGCTCTAAATATCTGAATAAGATTAGATAGGTGTTGCAAGAAAAAGGTATAAAGCAAACGTGGTTGCAGAAAAACCTGGAAAAAACTTTAAGATGGTAAATAACTATGCTTGTAATCGTAGTCAGTCCTCTTTGGAAACGCTTCATAAGATAGCAAAGATTTAGTAAGTGGAGGGTTGATAAAGTAAAATAATTTAAATAGGATTAAAGCAATGAAGCAAATTAAATTATATATAATGTCACTGTGGATCTTATTTGTGTTAGTACTTGTGGCAACACTCAATATTCCAGTTTCATTTGATAGTAATGCGACCTTTGTTGGATGGAAAATGTTGCTATCAATTAATAATGTTGTTGCCTTTTTATGTATACTTTTCATTTTGATGGGTCTGCTGTTTTATTATCAATTTAATTATCGGTTGAAGGGTGCTCCAGATGGTTTGCCGATAATGATTACTAAAATTGAAAATATAAACTATGAGTATGTGTCGTTATTTATGACTTTGCTTTCTGTTATAGCTTTCGACTTTAATACTTTCCGAGGTGCAATTCTGTTTTTTTTAGTTCTACTTATTTTAGGTGCAATATTTATAAAGAAAGAATTGTTTTATTCAAATCCATCATTTGCTCTTTTAGGGTTTTATATTTATCGAGTAGAAACAGGACACATGGATATAATATCTAATGGCTCAATCTTGATTGCACGAGGTAAGATAAAATGTAGAGATAAGGTGAATTACATCAAGATATCAGAGACGGTTTTTTATTGTCAAAAATCAAAAATAAGAAATAAATGAATGCGCAAGAATTAAAGTTGAAGCTTGAGACTATTCTTGGAATAGATCAGATTGGAGTAAATGTTTTTTTTATCCTAAAAAATGGTGAAGATACATTTAATATTAAGAAAGCAGATATAAGGCAAGATGCTATGGACCCATTAATAACGTCTTTAACTTATAATATTCATGAAATTATAGATCAAATAAGTAGTAATGAAGACTTCAGAGTACTTAATCTTTCCTCTGCAGATGATAGATCCTCTGCTATATACGAGTATGATTTAGACGAAAGACCTGATACTTTTTATTTTATTGATGAAGTGGCAAACCATATTGAAGCGGGATATTTTTCTATAGAGAATGGTAATGTTTTTCTGTTTAATGATGACAGGTTGGAAGATATAGATGGCTACATTATTAAACTTGGAGATACTGATAATAATATATTGCTGTATCGAAAGAACTACCCTGTGAATGTTTTTAAACAAAATAAGATTTTTCTTATCAAAGGCGATGACTCCCAATTTACAACAATGAATGATAGTTTTTTGAGGGTTGATGCGAAAATAGACTTTTTTAGGTTAGAAGATTCTGTTTTCATTTATAATTTATCTGTTCTGGAAAAGTTTAGTGATTTTCATCAAATAATTTCTGCTGAAGCATCGAAGTCAATAGAGCAAATTGATGCTTTAGGTTTAGTTGAGAATATAGAAATACTTTCTGAACGAATTAATGAACTTTCATTTGCAAGGAAATTAACTAAGATATCAACAATATCTCCGGTTTTTACTTTACCTAAAGTTCAGGTTCTTTCCTTTGCTCAAGCTCATCGTTTGCTATCAACAGCATTTAAATACTCCGAAGATGGTAATATTATTTTAGATACGAAGAAATCTCAGAATTTGTTTATCAGATTGCTAAACGATGACTTCCTCCATTCTCAATTATCCAATACAGATTATCTCACACCTGCTAAAGATAAATTGGATTAGCATTAATAGTATGATAATATTTCTGATAAGATGCAATCTTTAATATAGAATAATTGAGTTATGGCAAAAGATATAGTGATAATAAACGATAGCGAGTACGCTCAAATATTGCAGCAAGCGGTTTCTGAGATTCAGACCGCTCGCACTACCGTTGCCCGCCAAGTAAACACTACCGTCAATTCTGTATATTGGAATATCGGGAAGTTGCTCTTTGATAGAAATTTAGAGAGTGGATATGGTAGTGGCGTGGTTAAGCGATTGTCAGTGGATTTGAAAGAACAGTTTCCAGATATGGGATTGTCACCTCGTAACCTTTGGAATATGAAACGACTATACGGGCGTTATTATCAAGAAGATACAAAACTGCTACAAGCTGTAGCAGTTTTACCTTGGGGACATAATTTACTACTGTTGGATAAGTCGTTGTCAGCTAATGAAGCCTTATTCTATGCCGAAGAGTGTTTACAAAAAGGTTGGTCAAGAGATATGTTACTCAATGCCATCAAGATGAATACCTATGCGGCTCGTCAGACACAAATCAAAACGAATAATTTTGATTCTGTCTTATCGATGGCGCAAGCCGACTATGCGAATGAAGTCTTTAAAAGCTCATACAATTTAGGATTTCTTGGAATAACAGAACCTGTTAAGGAGTTGGAATTGGAGAAGCGGTTAGTAGCTAAAATCAGGTCGTTTATACTGGAGTTAGGCAAGGGGTTCTCCTTCATTGGTAACCAATATCGTCTGGAATATAATAATAAGGAATATGCAGTAGATATGCTTTTCTTTCACAGAGGCTTGCGGTCGCTCGTTGCTATCGAGCTAAAGATTGGTGCTTTTAAGGCAGAGTATGTGGGTAAAATGAATCTATACCTTTCACTCCTTGACCGTTTAGAGAAAGGTGAGAGTGAGAACCCGTCAATTGGTATTATCCTTTGTGCCGACAAGGATCACTTAGATGTAGAAATCGCTTTGCAAGACATAAACAAACCTATTGGAGTAGCTGAATATCAGTTGCTGTTACCCAAAGATGAACTTCAGGCATTGCTTATTAAAGAGATCAATTCGATTGAAGAAAATACAGATTCAAAGGAGGAGTAGCAACATTTATTTTGCTACTCCAAAAACTTTCGTACCTTTGTATTCGAGCTAAAGAACTACTTGAAAAACGAAGAGTTTCACCGAAGTTTGCTCGTTGCAAATCCGTTACCCATTCCGCTCTTTTTTATGTGGAAGTTGCTTATAAACAGTAGGATAAATCTGAAACATAATTATGTTACTAAATCGTTACTGAAAATTGAGCGAAATAAAATAGTAACGGATCATACCGAAATTCTGATGGATTGTTCTGTCTTTGCTGTGTCATAACATCATTGGCAGACAAATGCGGTGCATCGGTGATGCTTGTTTTTCAGCATACGGTCCTTTGTTCGCAAACGATAGGAGTTTGTAAGTAAAGGACCGCACCTTTGTTTTCAATCGACCGTATGTTTGTCATCAAACGTCCCGATGTTTTTTTCAATCAACCCGATGTTTTTAAAAAACATCGAGATGTTTGCAGGTGAAAAACGGTATAAACAATGAATTACCCTTAAATATCCTCCAATCCTTCAGCTTACTAATTTACGATTGATTATCAGTTTGTTGTCCTGAATCTTTCTCCGGGAAAAGGTTCAGCGGACAAACTATGTCTGAAATCTTGCTGAATGATTCCATCATTCAGGATAACTCATTCTATATCAATACGGAATAGACAGGCTGAAGGATGAAACTTATGGGAGAAAGTTGCTCAGGGAGGAGGGGGCAAAGAAATATCTTGTACAATTCGGAAAAGTGTTGTATCTTTGAAATCGTGAGAAAGGCAGACAAACAGCGGATAAAGCTGAATAGAAATATTAATGAAAATTTTTGCTGTTTCTTTATCTATTTGAGATATTTAGAAACTAAACAGACTAAAATATAGGTGGCTATATAGATAAATTTAGAAGCCTCTCTCTGCGGAAACTACTGGACGAAAGAAGATAGTAAACAGACAAGACCTACCTATTTTAGATATGTGGGTTTTGTATTACCCATAAATAAGTATAGCTTTTCACGACAATAAAACTATTGGGGACTGGATTATTCTACTCCGGGGTATTGTCGGTTTGATTCCTTTATTTTTCCGTCTGTTCCCTGATTGCCGGATATCACTTTTTGGATGTTATTTCCCGTTGTTTTAAAATTATCCAACTTCCATATCTTTTAAGAAATCGCCCTTCGGGAAGGGACAGAA
>ENA-USUG01004155-USUG01004155.1-human-gut-metagenome-genome-assembly--contig:-NODE-4155-length-18421-cov-5.283799_pt1 | contig 18421 bp, 16 predicted proteins | sample MGYA00250059_ERZ773394 | MGnify/ENA primary metagenome ERZ773394 (study PRJEB29103, sample SAMN06111957) | human gut metagenome | biome: human gut; feature: ankylosing spondylitis patient; material... | reverse complement strand
TCTAAGCGTCCGATTTCTCTATCTTGTTCCCTGATGATTTCTTCTTTTTCTCTAATTAAGGCAAGGAGAGAGGATAGACGAAGATGAAGTAGATTTTGCAGAAGCGCGGTATATATTTATAAAATAAGCTGCGGAAGTTTATAAAAAGATAAGATTTCACGGGGACACAGTGCTTGCTATGCAGCAGACCATCTGTTAGAATAAACGGAATAACGAAAATGTTGACCAGGCTGCTGGAAACAGTGACCATCTGACAGAATGGAGTGAGGACTTTGGAAGAGATTCGGAAAGAACCGGTGACGGTCGCATTGATTCTTATTAATGTACTGATTTTTATTGCAGTGGAACTTACAGGGACTTCGCAGGATGCATGGCATGTACTGAACTATGGAGCGGCGTATACGCCTTATATTGTGGAAAAAGGAGAAGTCTACCGGCTGTTTACCTCCATGTTCCTGCACTTTGGAATTGAGCATCTTGTCAACAATATGCTGGTGCTGTTCGTACTTGGAAGCCGGTTGGAGCAGGTGATCGGAAAGATCCGTTTCGTGCTTATCTATCTTCTGGGCGGAATTGCGGGAAATATTCTCTCGCTGGTTCTGGAACTGCGGTCTCAGGAATTTTCTGTATCAGCAGGGGCATCCGGAGCAGTGTTTGCTGTGATGGGAGCGATGATCTATGTTGTCATTCGAAATAAAGGCTGGCTTGGTGATCTGTCTATGAGACAGGTTCTGGTGATGGCAGCATTCTCACTTTATTTTGGGTTTACCAGTTCAGGTGTGGATAATGCCGCTCATGTTGGAGGGATGATAGCCGGATTTGTAATTGCTGTTCTGGCCTGGCATCCGTCCAGCCGGGTTAAGGGAAAATATATATGAAAAGTGCTTCCACTTCCGGGAGCACTTTCGATTTCTATGGAGCCGTGATGGGCTTCGATGATCTGTCTGGTGACAGCAAGTCCGAGGCCGGTGCCGCCGGACTTGTAGGTTATGAAAGGTTCAAATACCCGCTTTTTTTGAGAGGAGGTCATGCCGCATCCGTTGTCAGAGATGGAAATATGTACGTACTGTGCTGAGGATTCGGCACGAAAATGGATGGTTCCATGCGGATGATCGATTGCTTCCTGTGCATTGCGAAGAATGTTCAGAAAGACCTGGCGGATTTTTAACGGATCGAGAGATAGATTGGGGAGATCATTTGGAATATCCGTCTCAAATTCAATACCAAGATAATCAAGTGTGGGGCGAAAGGACTTTGCGATTTCATTTAAACATGCGCTTAAGTCAGTCAAGACAAGGGAAAGCTGCCCCGCATTCTGGTATCTGGTCATGTCGTTCAGGAGAGCATGGATATAATCCAGGTTTGCATAAATATTTTCCCATTGTTCGTCATATGTGAGTTCCGGGTGGGAGGAAGCGAGAAGCTGCAGTTCGCTGGAGAGAAGAGCCAGCGGGTTTCGCAGCTCATGCGAAAACCTGGAAAGCAGGATCTGAAACTGTTCTGTCTGTACCGCAGAATCGATTTTTTCTTTCATAATCTGTCACCTCACGTCAAGTGTAGCATTGGAAAATGCCCACGGCAACAAATTTCGTATTGAAAAAATCGAAGAAATACGTCACAATAGAACCAGAAAACACTATAAAATAAAGGAGAAAACGACCATGGAAAATTGTATTTTTTGTAAAATTGCAAATGGAGAAATTCCGTCAGCTACTTTATATGAGGATGAAGACTTCCGCGTGATCCTGGATCTGGGACCGGCAAGCAAGGGACATGCCCTGATTCTTCCGAAATCACACGCAGCGAATATCTATGAACTTCAGGATGAAACAGCAGGCAAGGCAATGATCCTTGCAAAGAAAATGGCAACGAAACTCAGAGATGGACTGAACTGTGACGGCTTCAATATCGTTCAGAATAACGGTGAGATCGCCGGTCAGACAGTATTTCATTTCCATATGCATCTGATTCCGAGATATGAGGGCGACGGGGTAGGACTTACCTGGAAACCGGGAACTCTGACAGACGAGGACAGAGAAGAAATTCTGGCGAAGGTAAAATAAAATTGCCGGAAGGATACAGAAGATATGATTGAGAATTTTGAAGTCTTTTATAAGGCGTTCCTTCAATTCTCAGTAAACACTGCCCGCAGGATTGTAAAGGATGAGCACATTGCGAATGATATCGCCCATAATGTATTTTCCTATTTCTTTGAACATCAGGACATGCTTGATTTTTCGGATGAAGAAATGCTGATGGCAAAAGTCAGCAGCAAAACCAGAAAGGAAAGTTTTGATTATATGAAACTTTCCTGTAACAGACATGAAATGTGTATTATAGATGCGGATAATGGCGACGAGATTATAGATGAAAAGAGTAATCCGGAAACGATTATCCTCGAACTGGAAGATAAAGCAGAAAAGTATTCGGCATTGGATATGCTTCGCAGGGAAAATCCTCTGAGTTATGAGATCCTGATCAGGACAAGAGTCTATGGAGAAACATCAGAGGAAGTAGGAAAAGAACTTGGGATGAGCAGAAACTGTGTCAACAATCGCAATTCCAGAGCAACAACGTGGATGAAAGAGAAAATTAAAAAAATACGCAGACACCTTTAAGTAAGGATGTCTGCGCAATTTATTGCGTCGCATATCGGTGAGGCATAGTACCTTCCATGCTTATCTGGATGAAACACAGCCCTCGATAAGAGATACGATATGGTGGATAGAATCCATCTGTTTGCTTGCTGCCATTGCTTCTTCGAAGGAATGACGCTCCTGGTAGAGTTTATGGATGGTATCGAGAAGCTTCTGATCGGTGATCTCCTCTTCTTCAAGAACCATGCTGTAGCCCTGCTTTTCGAAAGAACGGGCATTCAGGATCTGGTCACCACGGCTTGCATTGGCTGACAGCGGAATCAGGAGATTCGGTTTGTGAAGAGCACTGATCTCACAGATCGCATTGGCACCGGCACGGGAGATGACAACATCTGCCAGGGCGAAGAGATCCGGCAGTTCGTCTTTGATATATTCGTACTGAACGTATCCGGCTGTGCCTGTCAGTTTCTCGTCCATTTTGCCCTTGCCGCACAGATGAATTACCTGGAAATCCTTCAGAAGTTCCGGAAGGATCTTGCGTACATGGTCATTGATGGATGCTGCACCGAGACTGCCTCCGATAATCATAAGAACAGGTTTGTCAGCGGTGAAACCACAGAACTGACGGCCAGCCTCTCTGTTACCGTTTAATAATTCCTGACGAATTGGAGTTCCGGTAAGAACTGCTTTGTCTTTCGGAAGGCTGTTGACAGTCTCCGGGAAGTTGCAGCAGACTTTGACAGCGGAGGGAATACACAGTTTGTTGGCAAGTCCTGGAGTCATATCAGACTCATGGATGATTGCTGGAATTTTGCAACGCTTTGCAGCGATAACAACAGGGACGGTTACAAAACCACCCTTGGAAAATATAACATCAGGTTTCAGCTGTTTGAGAAGCTTTTTGGCTTCATGGAATCCTTTGAGAACGCGGAACGGATCGGAGAAGTTCTTCGGGTCGAAGTAACGTCTTAATTTACCAGAGGAAATTCCGTAATAGGGAATTCCGAGTTCCTCGATCAGTTTACGTTCGATTCCGTTGTAGGAACCGATATAGGATATCTGATATCCGGCATCCTTGAGAGCCGGGATCAGAGCTATGTTTGGAGTAACGTGTCCGGCAGTACCGCCGCCGGTAAGTACAATATGTTTCATGGGAATTCCTCCTGAAAAATCTTTTTTATTACCAATTACTATGAACCAGAAGGGCAGAATTGTCAAGGAAAGATAGGCAGGAAAGTTACTGTGAACGGAGGGAACGGTAACACATAACGTTGGGAAATTCCATTGGCAGGAGAAATTACTTTATGAGAAAAGAATTTGAAGAAAACGAAGAATCAGAAAATAAATCAGAGAATAACCTGGAAACACAGGATGAAATAGATGACGAAACCTTTCAGAAGATTCTGGAGAAAGAGTTTATAGAGAGGGAAAAACGAATTACGGCAGCACTCTTTGCGGATGATGACGTAGAGGACATTAAGTTCACGAAAGAGGAACTGGACAACTCCTATCAGGAATTCCTGCGCCGGATCGAGAGGGAGAAGAAGGAAAACACGGAATTCTCCGAGGAACTGGTCCCGGATGTGGATGCAATTCGCAGGAAAGAGACTGCTTCGGATGAAAAGCGTGTTATTTCTATCGAAGAGATACGTGATCGCCGGAAGAAGACCGCGGAGAGAGAAATGCGCGAGGAAGTTTCGAAAGAAGCGAATACGGAAAAACCGAATGCAAAAAATCGGACAAATACAGAGAACCGAATGAATACAAAGATCCGGACTACGGGAGGTGGTCTGCACCGGCTTGGGAAAGTCGTGGGAATGGCTGTGGTCTGCGTGGCATGCGTGTTTGCAGCCAGCATGACAAGTGAGGCGAATCGGAAGTATTTGGTGAATAGCGTTAGGGTTTGGAGTGGGGATGATACGAAGACGGTAGTGGATAATGATGAGAGTAATGAGAAATCAAATGTTGATGAAGATGAGGCGATTGCTGATATTGAACAGAGATTAGATATAAAAATGCCAGTATTTTATTATCGCCCATATGGTATGAAATTTTTAAATTATACAATAAAAGGTTTATCTTCATTAGCAAGAGTTGAATATCAATATAAAAATCAAAAGATATTACTAATGATTGATAAAGAGGGCGTTAAAACTGCAAGTAAGATTAATAGCCTAGAGGGTGATGAAGATGATTCAGTAGTAGTAAATAATGATGGGAGACAAATAGAAATTAAAAAAATTTATGATTCTACGGGGGATTTTAGTTATTCAGCAGAATGGTATGAAGATGAAACTGTATATCTTTTATCTGGTAAGCTTGAATTGAAAGAAATTAAAAAAATTTTAGAAAATATGAAATTTTAGCGTGATTTTCGCGATTTTCTGTCGTATTAATAGTGTAAGGGTTGTTTACGACAGAAAGGAAGTGAAAACAGTAAAGAAAAAAAGATGGAAACAGATAATGGCAGCGGGACTGGTAGCAGGAATGCTACTGGCAGGAAGTGTACAGCCAGTGTTTGCAGAATCTGACAATCTCATGGACGCAATTCTGAGTGAAGAAGCAGATGACGCTGAACTTACAGATGAGGAGACAACAGAAGATTTTGCAGAAGATACCAGTTATAGTTTATTACGTGGTACAAATTTGAATCTTGGAACTTTAAAGATTCAGAAGATAACCAGTAATGAAGTTGCAATTTATGGTTTGACACAATGCCATAAAACATGCAGCAAAGTATATCTGTCTATTTATTTGGAGCGTAAAGTAAATGGTAGTTATGGAACTTATAAATACTGGAATTTTACGGCTAATAATGTATCACATTTGGAGAAAGAATTAGACGTTGCAGTTCCAAGCGGCACCTACTACCGTGTCCGCGGCTACCATGCTGCAAGTAACGGAGGCCTGAAAGAATCCACCTCCACTTTAACAAGTGGTATCATGGTGAAATAATTTCTACCGACCAGCAGAAAAAGAGAAATATTTGCAATAAAATCAACAACTGAATAGCGAAGCACAGGTGCGGTCAGCGGGATGTCAGCATACGAACGTAACGAAAAAAGTGTAAACATCCATTACCTTCCGGCTGACGCGAAGTGCTTGCAATCGCCGATTGCATGGAGAAATATTCCGGATCGGCAAAAACAACATCATACAACATACATACAAACAACATACACAGAAGCGGGGTGAAATTTATAAAAATTTCATCCCGTTTTTGCATCTAAAGACTGTTAAAAACTTGCCATATCGTGTATAATAATTACAACTAGAATGTATTGGAAAAATTGTCAGAAAAAGGGGGTTCGCACATGAAGATTACCTTTATTGGGGCGACGCACGAAGTAACTGGTAGTTGTTATTATCTGGAAGCAGCAGGTAAGAAGTTTCTGGTAGACTGCGGTATGGAACAGGGACCGGATTATTATCAGAATCAGGAAATCCCAGTTAATCCGGGAGACCTGGATTTCGTTCTTTTGACACATGCGCATATGGACCATTCCGGAAACCTGCCCGCTATCTATGCGAAAGGCTTTTTGGGTCCGATCTATGCGACCCAGGCAACCTGTCATCTCTGCGATATCATGCTCCGTGACAGCGCGCATATTCAGATGTTCGAGGCAGAATGGCGTAACCGTAAGGGACGCCGTCAGGGTAAACCGGAATTTGTACCTGCCTACACGATGGAAGATGCCATGGGTGTAATACAGAATTTTGTACCATGCCCCTACGAAAAAACAATTACCCCGGCACCAGGGATTTCCGTTCGGTTTGTAGACGCAGGACACCTTCTCGGATCAGCAAGCATTGAGCTGACCATCCAAGAGGACGGAGAGGAAGAGAAGATCGTCTTCTCAGGAGATATCGGAAACCTTCATCAGCCGTTAATCAAGGACCCGACTTACCTCCACGATGCAGATTATGTTGTCATGGAATCCACTTACGGTGACAGAAGCCATGGGGAACGTCCGGACTATGTTGCCATCCTTTCAGAAGTGATCCAGCATACGTTTGACAGAGGCGGAAGCGTTATCATCCCGTCTTTTGCGGTCGGCCGTACACAGGAAATGCTGTACTTTATCCGGCAGATCAAGGAAGAAAACCGTGTCACAGGACATGGCAACTTCAAGGTCTATGTCGACAGCCCGCTGGCAAATGAGGCGACGACGATCTTTAATGAACATCAGTATGACTGCTTCGATGAAGAAGCGATCGCACTGGTCCAGAAGGGAATCAACCCTTTGATGTTCCCGGGACTCCGTACATCCATCACAAGCGATGACTCCAGAGCCATCAACTATGATGAGGACTGCAAGGTGATCATTTCTGCGAGCGGTATGTGCGATGCAGGACGAATCAAGCATCACCTGAAACATAACTTATGGGATCCAAGAAATACGATACTTTTTGTAGGATATCAGGCGATCGGAACGCTGGGAAGAGCACTGCTCGAGGGTGCCGAGGACGTGAAGCTTTTTGGTGAGACTGTCCATGTAGGCGCAGAGATCCGCCAGATGCCGGGAATCAGCGGTCATGCCGATGTCAACGGTCTGATAGACTGGATCAAAGCTTTTGGCGATAAGCCGAAGAAAGTATTTGTAACACACGGCGATGACGAAGTGACAGAGATTTTTGCCCGCCGTCTGCATGATGAGATGGGACTGGACTCCATGGCTCCGTTCAGCGGTACGATCTACGACCTCAAGGCAAACAACTGCATCTATGAGGCACAGGGTATCCGCATCACTAAGGCTTCCGCTTCCCCGAAGGCAAGCAAAGCCGCAAGAGCATTCCAGAAACTGGTTGCCATGGGACAGCGCCTTATGTCCGTTATCCGCAAGAGCGAGGGCATTCCGAACAAAGACCTCGACCGCTTTGCGAGAGATATCCAGTCGCTGTGTGATAAATGGGACAGAGATGATATCTGATACACAGAACAATTTTATAAACATAATAAATCAGCGGAGGTGTCACTGGCACCTCCTCGATATGCAATGCAAAAGGGAGAGGCTTTTATGCCTCTCCTAATGCCTGTTTTAATGCTTTGGAAAGCTGATCCGGGCAGGAAGTCGGTCTGAAACCACAACGGATTCCTTCCAGTCTGCTGATCGCTTCCTTGGCATCCATTCCCTCGATGAGTTTGGCAACACCCTGTGTATTTCCGGAGCAGCCGCCCTGGAATTTCACGTCGTGAACCTTTCCTGCATCGTCAATATCAAATGAAATGGCGCTGGAACAGACACCAGATGTCTTGTATACCATAGTAAAATCCTCCTTTGAATTCAACATTTACGGCAGAATTCCCTGCCGAATTAATATTATAACAGAAAGCAAAAAAAGTTTCCATATAATCTGAAGTTTTGTTATAATGAAAAAACAGTAACGAAATGTTTACTGAAAGCAGAATAGCCAGTGATATAATAAAAAACTGCCATAGAGAATGGGCAGCTACTGGTTTGATAAAATATAAAGAAATTTTTTACAGATAAAACATACACACAGAGGAGAATAACTATTATGAGATGTATTGGTATCATCGGCGCAATGGAAGTAGAAGTAGAGAAACTGAAAGCACGTATGGAGAACGTAGAGATCACACGCAAAGCCTCCATGGAATTTTATGCAGGAACTCTTGAGGGTAAGAACGTAGTCGTAGTCCGCTCCGGGATCGGCAAGGTAAATGCGGCAGTCTGCACACAGATCCTGATCGACGATTTTGACGCAGAAGTTGTCATCAACACCGGTATCGCAGGAAGCCTGAATGCTGATATCAACATCGGAGACCTTGTGATCTCCACAGACCTTGTACATCACGACATGAACGCAGTTGCATTTGGATATCCGGTGGGACAGATCCCGCAGATGGAGACTTTTTCCTTCAAGAGTGATGAGGCTCTGCGTAAACTTGCCGTACAGGCATGCAGAGATGTGAACCCGGATATCGAAGTTTTTGAGGGACGTATCGCATCCGGAGATCAGTTCGTGGCAGATCAGGGAGTCAAGGACGAGATTGTGAAACAGTTCGATGCTTATGCAGTAGAGATGGAGGGCGCAGCGATCGCACAGGCTGCTTACCTCAACAATGTTCCGTTCCTCGTAGTCCGCGCGATCTCTGACAAAGCAGACGGAAGCGCAGAAGTAGATTACCCGACTTTTGAGGCAATGGCAGTAGAACACTGTGTCAAGATGACACTTCGCATCCTGAATCAGATCCAGGGCTGATTGTTACTGCTCACAGCAGCCGTGAACAGTAACGGTTGAAATCGCCTGATTTCTGGCTGAAAACGCACACTACAGACCTAAGTGCATAGACTATTATAGATAGTGGGAAAAACAGGAGAAACTTATGTACTACGACAGATTTTTTCCATTCTATGTAGCATATGCCAATCCCGCTCTTTATGACGGGGAACGGATACAGGAGCAGGAGTTTGCGCTGATGAAATCTTATTATCCCGAGGCAGCAGGCAGGATCCAGGAAAAAGTGGAGGAAGAATGCCAGCTTCTGGATTACGAAGGAAGCAGACTTTATGACGAATATCCGGATAAATTTATGCTGCATCAGCTGTGCAGGCAGATCCGCACGCAGGTAGAAGGTGAAACGGCAGCCCAGGGTGTACCAGACAGCCTTATGGATGATCTCATCCAGGTCCTTCTCTGCCAGGAAATCTCCCGCAGACGATGCAGAAGACGCAGGAACTATGGTTTATATAGATAGAAAGAATTTACAGTAAAATATGAAAACATTACAGGAATTTTTGGAGGAACAGTTTGACCAGGAAATGATGCTGGCGGTCTTGAGCGGACAGCGCAAAAAAGATGCCGATGTCCCGTCCAAAGTGCGTATACGTCCTGTGGAGATCAAAGGAACTGTCTGTTATCAGGCAACTGCGACAGTCGGTCAGAAAGCCATCCACAAGAACTACACACATGAGGAAGTGACTGCCTACATTACAGACTGCCTCGAAGACGGTTTTTCCCAGCTTCAGATACAGGGACAGCGCAAAGATGCTTCCGTTCTTGTCAGCAAGAAGGGTAAACAGACCATGAAAGTAAAACAGCATCCGGCACTGGAACCGGTGAAGATCATGGCACACAACAGGGTAAAGCAGTATATCCTCAAAGAAGGAATACCAGTCCCATTTCTGGTGGATCTCGGCGTAATGAATGCGCAGGGCAAAGTCCACCAGCACTCTTATGACAAATTTAAACAGATCAACCGTTTTCTGGAATTTATCGAGGATATCCTTCCGGCACTTTCCAGAGAGCGGGAGATCACGATTCTGGATTTTGACTGCGGTAAGTCGTATCTTACTTTTGCCATGTATTATTATCTGAGAGAACTTAAGGGTTATGATGTCAACATCATCGGTCTGGATCTCAAGACAGATGTAATTAAGAAATGCAGCGGACTCGCACAGAAATATGGTTATGAGAAACTGCATTTCCTGCAGGGGGACATCGCAGATTATGACGGCGTTACGAAGGTGGATATGGTCGTGACACTTCATGCCTGTGACAAGGCAACCGATTATGCACTTGCCAAGGCGGTTGAGTGGGGGGCAGAGGTCATCCTTTCCGTGCCGTGCTGCCAGCATGAGCTGAACGACAAGATCCAGAACGAACTTCTCAAACCGGTTCTCAAATATGGAATCCTCAAAGAACGAATGTCCGCGCTCCTGACAGACGGAATCCGCGCGGAACTTCTTGAATCGAAGGGGTACCGTACACAGATCCTTGAGTTCATCGATATGGAGCACACGCCGAAGAATCTTCTGATCCGTGCGGTCAAGACCGGTAAGAAACAGTCCACAGACAGCCTTGCAGAGATGACAGAGGCACTTCACGCAGATCTCATACTTGAGAAACTTCTCTATCCGCAGGGCATCCAGACAGAGAAGGGAGCACAAAAACCATGAAAAATTTTCTCAAACGGTTTTTGATCCTTCTTGTTGTGTTTGTGCTTGGAGTGGCAGGAACCTCATTTCTTATGAACAGTGAGACAACCGATGACCGTTCAGATATGAATGATTCCACCTTACCGGAGGTAATGGTGCAGTTCGGAGATACACTCACGAACCGCATGTACGGATATAAACAGCCTATGGAGACGGATTTTGTCAGGGACAGCGTAACACCTCTGGATACGACAAAGAAATTAACACTTGCAGTAAATCCATATGATGCGAAAGTCAGAAATCTTTCTTACGAGATCCGGACTTCTGATGGAAGCAAGGTCATGGAAAACCGCACGATCAAGAACCTGGAGACAGGTTCTGACGGATATTTAAGGACAGAGATCGAGATTTCTTCCGGGCTTCTGATGAATCAGGAATATTCTTTTCAGATCACGCTTTCGACGAATCATGGTGATGTCTATTACTATACAAGGGTAGTTTCCAGATCTGCAACGTATACCGAGCAGTATGCGAAATTTGCGAGTGACTTCGTACAGATGAGCCTCGATAAAGACCAGGCAGATAATCTGGCAGCTTATATGGAAACGTCAGACAGTGCTTCTTCGAGGAATTTTGCCGGGCTGAATATCAATTCACCGCTTGCTGATATCATCTGGGGAAATCTGAATCCGCAGTTATCCAAGGCGGGAATTCCGATCATCAAGGATATCAATGAAACAACAGCCAGTATTTCTGTTGAATATGAGATCACGGCACCGGATGAAAATGGAAACGCCGAATATTATCTTGTAACAGATTTTTACAGAATGCGATATGACGAGACAAGAATCCGCCTTCTGGATTTTGAGCGTTCTGCAACGCAGGTTTTTGCCCCGTCGCGTTCTGTGATCAGTAACAGTGGGCTTATTCTGGGAGTTCGGAGCAAAAATGTGGATTACATGACGAACGAAGAGGGAAGTGTGACTGCATTTACGCAGAATGGAGATCTGTGGAGCTACGCACCGGATACCGGTAAGTTTGTGGAGATTTTTACCTTCCGCAAGAATGAAAACAGTGATTTTCGTGACGCGCGGGTAGAGCATGATATCACGATTCTGGATGTCGCGGACAACGGCGATGTTGATTTCATGGTTTATGGATATATGAACCGCGGAGCGCATGAGGGCTACAGCGGTGTCGGAATTTACCACTACAACAACGACAAGAGTGTGATTGAAGAGCAGGTATTTATTCCGTGTACGGAGTCTTATGAATTCCTGAAAGAAGATCTTGGAACATTATCTTATGTAAACCAGAATGACCAGTTATTCCTTCTGATTTCGGGAAATCTCTATAGCATTAACATTAATGAAAATACCTATGAAGTTCTGGGTGATCACATTGACAGTGATGACTTCGGAGTTTCTGCAACAAATGCACATGCAGCATGGAAGATTAAGAGCGGGGATCAGGCAGGTCAGATCGAAATGATTGATTTTGATACCATGGAAACCCGGATGATCGCTCCGGAGACAGCACAGAAACTGGTTCTTCTTGGTTTTATGAATGAGGATATCATTTATGGAATCGTTCTGGATGGAGATACACTGCCGAATGCGAACGGCTACGATATAGATGGGATTTCGACTTTCCGTATCGAAGGCTTTGACGGCACGGTAAAGAAGGAGTATCACCAGGATGGACTGTATGTGGCAGGTGTGACGGTTGGATCGACGCTGATGGAATTTAATCTTTTGCAGAAAAACGGCGATATTTACAAAGCTGTCAAAAAAGACAATATCATGAACAACAACACGACTTCAACGGATCTGACAAGTGCGGAGCAGACAAACTCAACCCGCCAGGGTGTGATCGTCCGGCTTACGTTTGATGATTCACCGTCAGCAGAGGAGCCGCTGGTTCTTTATGCGAAGGTGAGCAGCGTCGGTGAGAAGACTGTAGATATCCAGGTGGACAAGAGTTCCACAGAGGAAGTTTATTATGTATATGCCAGAGGCGGTCTGGACAGTGTCTGGACAGATCCGGCAAAAGCAGTCCAGCGTGCTGACAAACAGACAGGAGTTGTTTTGAACCGTGCACAGCAGTATGTATGGGAGCGTGGAAATATGAAGACACAGCTTACCCTGAATACTACGGACATTCCGGAAATCATCCGGACAGCTTCTCTGGATGTTCAGAATCTTCAGAATGGTCTGGGTGACAGTGCAAAGGTTGTCAATCTCAGTGGATGCTCTCTGGAAAATGTGCTTTACGAGGTCAGTGCACAGCGTGCCGTGATCGCCAAGACCGGTGCAGATTCCAGTGTTGTGATCGTTGGATATGATCAGTACAATACCTATTTGCTCGATCCGTCTACAGGAGAAGTGAAGCCATATGGAATGAATGACAGTACAGCACTGTTCCAGAGTGCAGGAAATGTGTTTATCACGTATCTTGATCAGAAATAAATGGAAACAAGTTGTTAAAAAACACCACAAAATGACAGGGGGACAACACATATGTTAAGTAACAGTATTGCAAAACTTGTACAGTATGGAATTGAGTCAGGACTTACACCAGAATGTGAGCGCAGTTACACGATCAACCTTCTTCTTGATGTTTTTCATGAGGATGAATTCGTGGAACCGGAAGAAAAAGCTGCTGATGTAGATTTGGAAGAAACTTTGAACGAGCTTCTGGATGAGGCGGTCAAAAGAGGTCTGATCGAGGACAGTGTTGTCTACCGTGATCTTTTTGATACAAGACTTATGAACTGCCTGATGCCGCGTCCGGCACAGGTTCAGAAGGAGTTCTGGGACAGATATGAGAAGAACCCGCAGGAAGCAACGGATTATTTCTACAAACTGAGCCAGGACAGCAACTATATCCGCCGCTATCGTGTTAAGAAAGACCAGAAATGGAAAGTTAAGAGCCCATACGGAGATATCGACATCACCATCAACCTTTCCAAGCCGGAGAAGGATCCTAAGGCGATCGCTGCAGCAAAGAATGCCAAGGCAAGCAGTTATCCGAAATGCCTTCTGTGCCCGGAAAATGAGGGATATGCAGGCCGTGTAAACCATCCGGCAAGACAGAACCACAGGATCATTCCGATCACGATCAACGATACACCGTGGGGATTCCAGTATTCTCCATATGTATATTACAATGAGCACTGCATCGTGTTCAACAGCCAGCATACACCGATGAAGATCGAGAGAAATGCGTTTATCAAGCTGTTTGATTTTGTGAAACTTTTCCCGCATTATTTCCTTGGTTCCAATGCAGACCTTCCGATCGTTGGCGGTTCTATCCTGAGCCATGACCATTTCCAGGGTGGACATTACACTTTCGCCATGGCAAAAGCTCCGATCGAGAAACATGTGACCATTCCGGGATTTGAGGATGTGGAAGCTGGAATCGTGAAATGGCCGTTATCTGTACTTCGTATCCGTCACAAAGATTCTGACCGTCTGGTGGATCTTGCGACTCATGTGCTGGAAGTATGGAGAGGATACACCGATGAAGCGGCATTTGTTTTTGCAGAGACAGATGGAGAGCCGCATAATACGATTACTCCGATCGCGCGTAAAGTCGGCGATATGTATGAACTTGACCTGACACTGAGAAACAATATCACAACAGAGGAGCATCCTCTTGGTGTTTATCATCCGCATGCTCAGTATCATCACATCAAGAAAGAAAACATTGGTCTGATCGAGGTTATGGGACTTGCAGTTCTTCCGGCGAGACTGAAAGAAGAGCTGGAACTTCTCGAGGAATACATTCTCGAAGGCAAGGATATCGCTTCCAACGAAAAAATCGAGAAACACGCTGCCTGGGCAGCAGAATTCCTGCCGAAATATGACAACATCAACAAGGACAACGTTCATGAGATCCTTCAGAAAGAAGTTGGGATCGTCTTCACCCATGTTCTCGAAGATGCCGGCGTCTACAAATGTACACCGGAAGGCAGAGAGGCGTTTATGAGATTTATCGAAACTTTATAAGAACACTAGTATAACAGTTTCCACGAGAGGGACTTCGGCTGTGACAGGCTGAGGCCCCTTTTGTTTATATTCTTTTAACAAAAAAATTTTACAGATAAGCGGGAATGATATGGTACAATAGCACTAATATAAATAAATGGCACAGGGTAAACTTATAATAACGGAAACAGGGCGAAGCAGTAACAGAAATCATGAGGAGAGGTGACTTTATGAAAGATGATCTGAACAAACCAGAAGATAAGAAGCAGAAACAGCCAAAGTTTGAGAAGAAATCCACAGACCAGCGTATGCAGGCGACACCGCCGGTGGATAACTCTGGTGAGGAGGAGATCCCGGAGTGGAAAAGTTCGATCCGCAGGGAGCCGGTGCAGGAGGAGCAGCCGGAACGTAAGATGCCGGTTATCAATAAAAAGTATATGATAGCGGCGGCAGCGGTCGTTGTGCTGGGAGCGGCGGCGTTTGGCGTGGCACCGCGGCTCATGAAAGATCCGGAGACGAAGAAACAGATCGAGGAAGCGAAGAAGCAGGCTGCACAGGAAGAAACTGCGAGCGCAGATGAGAGTCAGGAAAGCGCAGAGCAGGGGGAAGAATTACAGGCAGATGAGGCAGCCCTGAAATCGGATACATCAAATGTAACAGAAACAACAGATGAAACAGATATATCAGGCACCGGGCAGCAGGACAGCAAGGCTGATGGTAAGGAAAAAATCGCCACACCTCCAATCACAGGTCTCGCACATGCTGAGAGCTATGAATCTTTATATGAGATCCTGCACAAATGGCAGAGCGACAGCAACAACTGGAACGCAGCAGACGGTGCACGAGGAATTGAATTGTATTCATCTGATGCAGAGACAGATATGGTAAGCGAAAGCACCGCAGATGCTGTTGCCACGGAAGACTCCTCCGCGGCAATGTATCCGTCTGATATTGACTCCGGTTTTACCTATGATGAATCGCAGGAATCCACCGACCATTCAACAACCAATACACAGGAAGAAAACGTTGACGAGGCAGACATTGTCAAGACAGACGGGACCTACATCTATGCGATGAACAGCAGGGGTGATATCCGTATCGTAGATGCCGTTTCCATGAAACTGGTCAGCGAGATCTCCGGCGACCGTAATGCCGATTATATGGAAATGTATTTAAACGGCGACAGCCTCCAGGTGATCCGCCAGCAGGAGACATATATTACTTATAAAGGAGATATCAACCTTTCTTCATCTGACAGCGGCGACCAGGAAACCAACGCACAGAATAACAGCGACAGTAAAGCTAATAAGAACACCGATAAAGACAGCGAAACAGATAACACCGACACCAACACCGTCCGCGCCAGCTACAGCGTCCCGGTGACAACGGTCTCCATCGACACCTATGACATTTCCGACCGTGAGAATCCGAAACAGACAGGAACCTGCCAGCAGGACGGCACATACCTTTCTTCCAGAAGAAATGGCGGGAATCTTTATCTCTTTACTTCCTACTCCCCGGACACCACAGACGGGGTCGATGCAAAAGTAAAATACATTCCGAGGATTGATGACGAGTACATCGCATACGACCACATCTACCTGCCGGCAGCCGAAGAAACAACAGACTACACCTATGACGGCAAAAACTATCTGGTAGCATCCTCCGTCTCCGATGAGAACCCGGATCAGATCACAGACAGCATGGCAGTTGTCAGCGGCGCAGAGACTTTTTACGTAAGCGAATCCAACATCTATTCTGCTGTTTCCGACTGGACCGCATCCGACACGAAACCGTGCACGGAGATCGTCCGCATCGGTTATGAGGATGGCTTTTTTACAGAAGGAAGCACCGGTTCCGTATCCGGAGAACTCAACAATAGTTTTTCCATGGATGAATATAACGGAAACCTCCGCCTGGTTACAACAACCGCAGGCTGGAACAAAGATTACAGCGAATATACCAGAACCAACGGACTTTATATCCTTGATGCAGACATGAAAACCATTGGCAAGATCGAGAACCTTGCCGATAACGAAGAGATCAAGTCTGCCCGTTTCATGGGAGATACCGGATACTTTGTCACCTACAGAAACACAGACCCGCTGTTTTCAGCAGATCTTTCTGACCCGACGAAACCGAAGATCATCGGCGAACTCAAGATCACCGGCTTCTCCGAATACCTCCATTTCTACGGAGAAAACAAGCTGCTCGGTATCGGCTGGGAGACAGATCCCGACACAGGCAGCATCGAAGGGCTGAAATGCTCCATGTTCGACATCACAGATCCTTCCGATGTCAAAGAGATTGACCGCATTGTTCTCAAGAATGTATCCATCTGCGATGCGCTTTCCAATTACCGCGCGATCCTGGCATCCCCGGACAAAAACCTCTTCGGTTTTGCCTACGGACTGTATAAGAACAGCGGCACAGGAGACTACTACCACACAGAAGAACAGTATTACTACGGACTTCTTTCCTACAGCGAAGAAGACGGTTTTGTTCCGGGAGCATACCTGAACATCACACAGAGCGGTCTGTTTGACGATGCACTCACCAATACGGAATACCGCACCATGAGAGGCATTTATATTTCAGATACGTTTTATCTTGTTACAGAAAACGGCATCAGTTCCTACGATATGACAGACGGATATAAACTTACAGATACTCTTCTTTGGGAATCATAAGAAATCCCGTAATCTCTCATATTTACTCCTTGCAGGAATCAGACGAATAGTCTATACTAGAAATCAATTGGATGAGAAATGAAAGACAGAGAGGAAACAGATTATGAAGCTTACAACTGTAAGAGAAATTTACAAAAACAGAGAACAATATATGAACCAGGAAGTGACAGTAGGAGGCTGGGTCCGCAGCGTCCGTGGTTCCAAAGCATTTGGATTCATCGTCCTTCATGACGGAACCTATTTCGAGACACTTCAGATCGTATATCACGACACCATGGAGAATTTTGCTGAGATCAGCAAATTAAACGTAGGTGCTGCCATCATCGTCAAAGGAACCCTCGTTCCGACACCGGAAGCAAAGCAGCCGTTTGAGATCCAGGCAGAGGAAGTACAGGTAGAAGGCGCATCCGCACCGGACTACCCGCTTCAGAAGAAACGCCATACTCTTGAATACTTAAGAACCATGACACACTTAAGACCGAGAACAAACACTTTCCAGGCAGTATTCCGTGTACGTTCCCTGTGCGCTTATGCGATCCACAAATTCTTCCAGGAGAGAGGATTTGTTTACGTTCATACACCACTGATCACAGGAAGCGACTGTGAGGGTGCAGGAGAGATGTTCCAGGTAACCACACTGGATATGAAGAACCCGCCGCTGAACGAGGACGGAACTGTAGACTACAGCAAGGACTTCTTTGGCAAGGAGACAAACCTCACTGTAAGCGGACAGCTCAACGGCGAGACTTATGCACAGGCATTCCGCAACATCTACACCTTCGGACCGACCTTCCGTGCAGAGAACTCCAACACCACACGTCATGCTGCTGAGTTCTGGATGATCGAGCCAGAGTGTGCATTTGCAGACCTCAACGACAACATGGATCTCGCAGAAGCAATGCTCAAATACGTGATCCGTTATGTACTTGAGAACGCTCCGGAAGAAATGAACTTCTTCAATTCCTTCATCGACAAGGGACTTCTGGATCGTCTGAACCACGTAGTAAATTCCGAATTCGGTCATGTAACCTACACAGAAGCAATTGAGCTTCTTGAGAAAAACAACGACAAATTCGACTACAAAGTATTCTGGGGATGCGACCTTCAGACAGAGCATGAGCGCTATCTGACAGAGCAGATCTTTAAGAAACCTGTATTCGTTACAGATTATCCGAAGGAGATCAAAGCATTCTACATGAAACTGAATGACGACGGCAAGACCGTTGCAGCTATGGACTGCCTTG
>ENA-USUG01004154-USUG01004154.1-human-gut-metagenome-genome-assembly--contig:-NODE-4154-length-18424-cov-6.529569_pt1 | contig 18424 bp, 17 predicted proteins | sample MGYA00250059_ERZ773394 | MGnify/ENA primary metagenome ERZ773394 (study PRJEB29103, sample SAMN06111957) | human gut metagenome | biome: human gut; feature: ankylosing spondylitis patient; material... | reverse complement strand
CAGCAAAAGACATTGTTAACGGAATAAGATGTCTTGACTCAATGAATCTTGACACCATTATTGTAGGCCGTGGTGGTGGCTCTATAGAGGATTTGTGGGCTTTTAATGAAAAGATTGTGGCAGAAGCTATTTTTAATTGCAATACCCCTATTATATCTGCAGTAGGACATGAAACAGATACAACAATAGCAGATTATGTTTCGGACAGAAGAGCACCTACTCCGTCGGCAGCGGCAGAATTGGCAGTGTTTGATTATATGGAATTTGAAAATAAGTTGCAGAATTATAGAAAGATGCTTACAACTTACGAAGAACATTTTATCGAAAAATACAAATTACTTACTAAGAATCTGGAAAATAGTATTCAGATGTATAGTCCTAAGAATATGCTGCTTACAAGAAAGCAATATATATCTGACTTGCAGATGCATCTTACAGATTGTTTTCATACTATTTTGGATAGTAGAAAACATATGCTTCAGATATACGCAGTAAGACTTAACGGATTATCTCCACTTAATAAGATTTCAAAAGGCTTTGCCTATGTTGCAAATGATTCAGGAGAATCAATTAAAACAGTGGAACAACTTAAAAAAGGAGATAATATTAATCTGACAATCTCAGACGGAAAAATAAAAGCAAGTGTATTGGAAGTACAGGGAGAAAATAATGGAGAATAATACTGAAAATAATGTTACAAGTATTATAGAAGAAAATAATACGGAAAATAATATGAATAATACAGAAAATGTCGGCATAGAAGATAATTTTGAACAGCTTGAAGATATAATTTCAAAAATGCAGTCAGACAGAATAACATTAGAACAGTCATTTGAATTATATAATAAAGGGCTTAGTTTGGTACAGGATTGTAACAACCAGATTGATAAAATAGAAAAGCAGATTAAAATTATTGAAGAGGGAAATATAAATGAATAATTTTGATACAGAATTAAAGGAAAGAACGGCATACGTTGAAAAGATTGTATACGATTATTGTCCTAAGGAAGAAGGACTGCAGAAGATTATAATTGAAGCAATGAATTACAGTCTTAAGGCAGGTGGAAAAAGATTAAGACCAATGCTTGTTTTGGAAACATTAAGATTGTTTGGCGGAGATGAAAAAGAGGCATATCCGTTTATGGCAGCAATGGAAATGATTCATACATATTCATTAGTACATGATGATTTGCCGGCAATGGATAATGATATGTATAGAAGAGGCAAGAAGACTACACACGCCGTATATGGCGAAGATATGGGGATTCTTGCAGGGGATGGACTTCTTAATATGGCATACGAAACTATGAGTATGGCAATACTAAAGAGTAAATATCCTCAAAGAGCAGCACTTGCCATGAATATTCTTGCTTACAAGGCAGGAATCTACGGAATGATTGGCGGTCAGACTGTTGATGTAATAAACGAAAATAAAGAAAAAGACATAGATACGATTAATTTTATTCACAAGCTTAAGACAGCAGCATTAATCGAGGGGGCAATGATGGTTGGAGCCATTCTGGCAGGAGTAGATGAGCAGGCTGTTGAAACAGTGGAAGAAATAGCAACTAATGTAGGTATAGCATTCCAAATTCAGGATGATATTCTTGATGTAACAGGAACATTGGAAGAACTTGGAAAGCCGGTTCTTAGTGATGAAAAGAACAATAAGACTACATATGTTACTTTAAAAGGAATAGATGAATCAAAAAGACTAGTTGAAGATTACTCAGAGAAGGCGGTTAATTTACTTGAAAGTCTTGGGGGAGATAGTGAATTCCTTAAAAATTTAATTATAAAATTAATTAACAGAGTGAAATAAATGAGTGAACTTTTAGAAAAAATTAATAAACCAAATGATATTAAAAATATAGATAAAAAAGATTATCCAAAACTTGCAGAAGAAATAAGAGAGTTTCTTATTGATTCAGTAAGTAAGACAGGGGGACATCTTGCTTCTAACTTAGGTACTGTTGATTTAACAATAGCTTTGCATGCAGTGCTTGATTTTCCTAAGGATAAGATTGTATGGGATGTTGGACATCAGGCATATACACATAAGATTTTAACAGGTCGTAAGGACGAGTTTGAATCTTTGCGACAGTTAAACGGATTAAGTGGTTTTCCGAAAAGACATGAAAGTCTATGTGACAGCTTTGATACAGGTCATAGTTCAACATCCATTTCTGCTGCCCTTGGTATGGCAACAGCAGCTAAACTAAATGAAACAGATGAAAAAATAGTAGCTGTAATTGGCGACGGCGCACTTAGTGGAGGAATGGCATTAGAGGCCATTAACAATGTTGCTAATCTAAAAAGAAATATGCTTATTATTATAAATGACAATAAAATGTCAATATCAAAGAATGTTGGAGGAATGTCTAATTATCTTAATAAGCTAAGGGCTAGCGAACAGTATAATGATTTTAAAAGTGATGTAGAAACATCACTTAGCAGAATACCCAAATTTGGTTCAAGCCTTGTAAAAAGTGTAAAAAGAACAAAGGACCATATTAAGAATCTGTTTATTAGTCAGGGATTGTTTGAAGATTTGGGAATAACATCTATTGGGCCTATTGACGGCCATAATATTGCTGAAATGATAGATATTTTTAAAGAGGCATTAAAGATTAACAGACCGATTATTATTTGTGTAAGAACAAAGAAGGGCAAGGGTTATGAACCTGCAGAGAATGATCCTTCTAAGTATCACGGAGTTAATCCTTTTGACATAAGTACAGGCCTTGAAACAGTAACTAACGGAATGATGTCATATACAGATGTTTTCTCAAAAACATTGGTTAAAATGGCAAAGGCAAATGACAGAATTCTTGCAATAACAGCGGCAATGCCTGATGGAACAGGATTATCAAGATTCCAAAAAGAATTACCTGACAGATTTTTCGATGTGGGAATAGCAGAAGAACACGCAGTAACTTTTGCAGCAGGACTTGCAGTATCAGGATACAAGCCTGTGGTGTCAATATATTCATCGTTCTATCAGAGAGCATATGATCAGATTTTACACGATGTATGTATACAGAAACTTCCGGTAACATTGATTTTTGACAGGGCAGGTCTGGTTGGTAGTGACGGCGAAACCCATCAGGGCATTTTTGATATGTCATTTCTGTCAGCAATGCCTAATATGACAATAATTGCACCGTCAGGAATTAAAGAATTAAAAGAGGCAATGAAGTTTGCTGAACATTTTGACGGGCCAATAGCAATCAGGTTTGCGAGAGGCGTTGCTTTTCCTGAAATTAAGGAAGACATTAATTTGCAGTATGGAAAAGGTCAGATATTAAAAGAAGGCAGTAAAGATGGCAACAATGCAGGTGGTAATGTGGCAATTATAGCTGTAGGCTCAATGGTTGAGGAAACCTATAAGGCAATAGATATGCTTGAGAAAGAGAATGTACATCCTGCATTTGTTAATCCTGTTTTTATTAAACCTATGGATACTGAACTTATTAAAAGAGTTGCTGAAAATCACAAACATATAATTGTTGTGGAAGAAGGAATTAAAAAAGGCGGTTTTGGAGAAAGCGTTGAAACTTTCATATTGGAAAGTGGAATTGATGCAGATGTTCAGGTTATGGCAATTGATGACAGGTTTGTGGAACAGGGTAACGTGGCTTTGCTTAGGGAAGAAATAGGAATAAGCTATAAAAATATATACGAAAAGGTAATGGAACTGACAAGATGAAAGAAAGATTAGATGTTTTATTAGTAAAAAGAGGTTTGGCTCCTTCAAGAGAGAAAGCCAAGGCCATAATAATGAGTGGTATAGTTTTCGTTGATAATGAACGCGAGGATAAGGCGGGAACAACTTTCGACGAAAAAGTAAATATTGAAGTTAGAGGAAAGACACTGAAATACGTTAGCCGTGGTGGCTTAAAGTTAGAGAAAGCCATGGATGTTTTTGGTGTGAAGATAGAAGGAAAAACATGCATGGATGTTGGAGCTTCAACAGGTGGTTTTACTGACTGTATGTTACAGAATGGTGCGGTAAAAGTTTATTCTGTTGATGTGGGTCATGGTCAGCTTGCTTGGAAACTTGTACAGGATGACAGAGTAATCTGTATGGATAGAACTAATATTAGATATGTAACACCTGACCAAATTGATGATGTACTTGATTTTGCTTCAATTGATGTTTCATTTATATCATTAACTAAGGTTTTATTACCTGTTAAGAATCTTTTAAAAGAAAATGGTCAGATAGTATGCCTTATTAAGCCACAGTTTGAAGCAGGAAGAGAGAATGTAGGTAAAAAAGGTGTTGTAAGAGATAAGAAGGTTCACGTTCAGGTTATTGAAAAAGTAATAGAATATGCAATGTCCATAGGATTTAAGATTTTAAATCTTGACTATTCACCTGTTAAGGGACCGGAGGGCAATATTGAATATTTATTATATTTGCAGAACAATGGTGAAGAACCGGTTGTAGATGAGATATGTGTTGACCCTGTTAAAGTTGTTGAAGATTCACATGTAACACTTGATAAAAAGAAGCAGGAAAACAGTTAGATTTAGACTGGCTTAGATTAAGTTTATAATTATAATTTTTGAATATTGGAGTTTTTGGATGAAAAATTTTTGCATAATTACAAACAACTATAAAGATGAAAAAAACAGCATTGCAAATAAAATATCAGATTATATTATAAAAAAAGGTGGCAGTTGCGTGGTTTTAAATAACGTGGACACAGCTACAGGACAGTATCGGGTTATTTTAGAGGAGCAGGTTCCGGGAAATCTTGAATGTGTTATAACAATAGGTGGCGATGGGACATTACTTCATGCGGCTAAAGACTTAGAGAAACTTGATGTGATTTTTATTGGCGTAAATAAGGGAACTTTAGGTTTCCTTGCAGAAATTTCACCGGAAGAAATGGAAGGCTCAATTGACAGACTTTTAAATGACAGATTTAATGTTGAGTCAAGAATGATGTTGTGCGGTCAGGTTATAAGAAACAACGAAGTTGTGTACAAGTCTAACGTGCTTAATGATATTGTAATACATAGAGGTGGCGATATGGCTATTTCCAATTTTGATGTGTACGTTAACGGTCAACTTCTTGGAAAGTTTCAGGCAGATGGAATAATATTGTCAACACCAACAGGTTCAACTGCTTATAATCTTTCAGCAGGAGGTCCTGTGGCAAGACCTGATTCACATATGATTATTCTTACACCTATATGTCCTCATTCAATTGGAACAAGAAGTATTCTTCTGTCAAGAAATGATGAAATAGAGGTTATAATCGGACCGTCAAGAACGCCTAATGAAGAAAACAGAAAGATAGCATTTGACGGTGATGGAATATTTAACATAGTTTCAGAAGATAGAATCAGAATATATGAAGCAGTTGAAACCACAGAGATAGCTAAGCTTGACGAAGGAAGCTTTCTTCAGGTAATAAAGGATAAGCTTGGTGATTAGGAGATATACCATGAAAACAAAAAGACAGCGAAAAATAATAGAATTAATAACCAATTATGATATTGAAACTCAGGAAGAGTTGGCAGCAAAGCTTGTTGAAAATGGTTTTAATGTAACCCAGGCCACAATATCAAGAGACATAAGAGAGCTTAACCTTACAAAAATAGCCACAAAAGGCGGTAAGCAGAAATATGCAGTACAGAGCAGTTCAGATATAGTATCAAATAGCAAGTATATGCGTGTTTTAAATGATGGAATTATAACAATGGATACGGCAGGAAATATACTTGTAGTAAAAACAGTGTCAGGAATGGCAATGGCAGTGGCTGCAGCACTTGACGCAATGCAGATTAAAGAAATTTTAGGCTGTATTGCCGGAGATGACACAATAATGTGTGTGGTAAAACATGCTGAGGAAACAGATAGGGTTAAGGAACATATAGAAAGTTTCATTCGTTAAATTTGATTGCTACTGTGTGAGCCGTAGGCGAGTTTAGGGTTTCGCTTTGCAATAGGCGACGGAGCAAAATGATAAAATCAACGTGTTTGCAATGAAATTTTCTCTGGGTGATTGGAAAGATACAATTATCTAAAATGCAGAAAGGAGGAAAACATGCTTTTAAATTTACACGTAAAGAATTTGGCTTTAATAGAAGAGGTAGATGTGGACTTTGAAAAAGGTTTAATCGTTTTAACAGGTGAAACCGGTGCAGGAAAGTCACTTATACTTGGTTCTGTAAACATTGCTTTAGGCAATAAGGCTTCTAAAGATATGATTAGAAAAGGCACAGATTATTCTTTGGTTGAATTAACTTTTTCAGTTAGCGAAAATTGTGCAAAACAATTGAAAAAATATGATATTTATATGGAAGAGGACAACATTATTACTGTTACAAGAAAGATTTCAGAAGGAAGAAGTATTTCTAAAATAAATGGGGAAACTGTTAATATAAAAACATTAAAAAATGTAATGTCCTTATTAATTGACATACATGGTCAGCACGATCATCAGTCATTATTATATACAAAAAATCATTTAGATATTTTGGATAAATTTGCAAAGGATTCCATATTAGAATTAAAAGAAAAGATTAAGGAAGAGTATAGTAAATATACAAAATTAATAAAAAAATTAGAAGAATTTAATATTGATGAAGGTCAAAAAGCAAGAGAGATTGAGTTTGCTGAATATGAAGTTAATGAAATTGAATCAGCTAATCTTAAACCGGAAGAAGATGTTCAGGTAGAAGAAGAATTTAAGAAGTTATCTAATAGCAAGGAAATAGTTTCAGCGTTGTCAGAAATTTACAACGCCTTAAGTTATGAAACAGCAGGCGGTCTTGGGGATATAATTAATAAGGCTGTAATGGATATTAATAGTATTAAGGGAATGGATGAAAAAATAAGCCAGTTCCAGACAGAACTATATGATATTGATAATCTTTGCAGAGAGCTTACATCTCAGATTTATGATTATAACAGTGGAATGGATTTTAATCCTGAATATGTTAGGGAAGTTGAAGAAAGACTTGATGTTATTAATCATTTAAAATTAAAATATGGTAATAGTATAGAAGAGATTCTTAGATATAAAGAAGAAAAAGAAGAATATCTGGAAAAACTTAACAATATGACAGATGAAATGGAAAGCGTTAAAAATCAGATTTCAGAATTGGAAGGAACATTAAATAATCTCTGCACAAAGTTATCTGAACAAAGAAAAAAAGCTGCAAAGGAGCTGGAAGTTCTTGTAAAACAGGCTTTGGTTGATCTTAATTTTATTGCTGTTGAATTTGAAATTCAGATTACAAGAAAAGAAAGCATTGGAGAAAACGGATTTGATAATGTTGAATTTATGATTTCAACTAATCCGGGAGAATCTGTTAAACCATTGGTAAAGGTTGCATCAGGTGGTGAGTTATCAAGAATTATGCTTGCTATTAAGTCAATTCTTGCAACAGAAGATGATATTGACACATTGATTTTTGATGAAATTGATACTGGAATAAGTGGTCAGACGGCTATGAAAGTGGCAGAAAAAATGGCTAAAATCAGCAGAAATCATCAGGTTATATGCATTTCACATTTGTCACAGATTGCTGCAATGGCGGATAGTCATTATTTAATTAAAAAGACAGCAGATGAAAATTCTACAACAACATCAATTAAGAAACTTACAAGACAACAGTCAATAGAAGAACTTGTAAGAATAAATGGAGGAAGTGGAATAACAGAGGCCGGACTTATTCATGCAACTGAAATGAAAGATATGGCAGATAGAACAAAAAGTAACTTGTTTTAATTAAAGAATATTACACATATTAAGAAGGAGGACAAAAGTCTTCCTTCTATTTTTTCACAAAAATAATCGAAAGGGGTATGGAAATGAACAAACAAAAATATAGGAACTTTTTAATTACATCCATTATGACAGCAATTGTAATAATTGTAGTATCTACGGTTATGTATGTTAAGGATAGATTGCCTAATACAATATTTATAAATACAAATACCAGTACCAAATATAATTTTTCCATGCCTGTTTCACTAAATGTTGAAAATAAAACAAGTATAAGGCTGAATGGAAAAAATACTATATATTCAGGGGAAAAAGGTGAATATAGCGGGAAATACAAAATGTTTGGCATAGTTCCAATTAAAAATACAAAAGTAAAAGTAGTAGATAAAAGAAAAGTTTACCCTGTAGGTTTGCCGGTGGGCCTGTATCTGAAAACTCAAGGAGTAATGATTATAGACGAAGGTCAGGTTATATCAAAAAATGGCGAAAAATTATGTCCTGCAAAAGGTCTTGTGAAAAAAGGGGACTATATTACGGAATTTAATGGAAAAACAGTAAGTAATAAGTCTCAATTGTCATATCTTATAAATGAAAACAAAGAAAAAATAGTAACATTAACAGTAAAAAATAATAATATTACAAAAAAGATATCTATTAAGCCTGTGTCTGATAAAAATGGAAATTATATGTTAGGAATTTGGGTTAGAGATGATTCTCAGGGAATAGGAACTGTTACATTTATAACAAAGGATAATAAATATTGTGCTTTAGGACATGGGATAAGTGATATTGATACAGGAGAATTGCTGTCCTCTAATAATGGAACAATATTTAAGGCAAATATATGGGGAATTAGAAAAGGAGAGTCTGGAAAACCAGGAGGTTTATGTGGCTCAATAGAATACAATAATAAAAACATTATTGGCGATATTACAAAAAACTGTGTATGCGGTTTGTATGGAAATATGGATAAGAAAATTATATCAGGATATAACATATCTGAAAAAGAAATAGGGCTACAATCTGAAATAAAAAAAGGTGAGGCATCTATACAGTTTATAGCAGATGGAAAAGTAAATATTTATAAAATAGAAATAGAGAATATATATGCCAATGCAAAAGAAAAGAATATGGTAATAAAAATAACAGATAAGAGACTGCTAAATAAAACAGGAGGAATTGTTCAGGGAATGAGTGGCAGTCCAATAATTCAAAATGGAAAAGTAATTGGAGCTGTAACTCATGTTATGATAAATGATCCAACAAGAGGATACGGTATATTAGCTGAAAATATGTTGAAAAGTATATAAAAATATAAATTGATTATAGCTTTGCGTTTTGCAAAGCTATTTTTTTGTAATAGATGATTTTTAAATCTGAAATTACAAAAAAGGCAGATTAATTCTGTTTTAAAAATGTAACTGGCGGAAAAATAGGAGAAAAAAGGAATAATAAAAAATCAGATAAAAATAGAATGTCCATATAAGTAAATGAATAGAATAAAAGGAACTTGTAAATAGATTATAATAGTGCCTTATAATAGTGAAAAAAAGAATTCGCAAAAAAATCAAGAAATAAGTAGAAAAATGTAGTATACTAATATTTAATGTAGAGAATATGAAAAATAAACTTCTATGATATTTAAGTAAGGGAAGTTACAGGAGGAATTTATGGCAAGAAATAATGCAGATTTAGCACATGAAATAGAAGAATTAATTAAGAAATACAATAAGAAACCTGAGAAAAAGATTAAAAAAAGAGATATTATAGAACTTTTCCAGCAATGTGAAGTAATTGTTGCTGCAAAAGTTGATTACAGCGACTGTCAGATTATGGGTGAATTTATTGAAAATGCATCTCTTAAACCTGATGTTGTAAAAGATGGCAAAAGAACAAGATTAATGCCTGTTTTTACAACATTTGAACAGATACCTGTAGAATATATGGATAATTTTTCACTTATAAGAATGTCTGCTTCAGCAGCATACACTTATATGAACGATTGTGAAGAACTTAACGGATTAGTAATTAATCCTTTTACAGAGGCTAATTTGGAACTTCGCAAGAAGAGAATGACAAATCCTAATTCTGATGCAACAAGAAATTTTGGCAACACAATTCAGCCTAAAAGAGCAGAAAAACCTGTTGTAAATCAGGGAGAAGCCTTAATCATATACAATAATCAGAAGTTTGTAATAAACAAAAGTCCTTTTGTAATCGGACGTGAAAATGCGGATATTACAATACCGGAAACTTATATTTCAAAGATTCACGTAATTATTTCATATAAGGATGGTAAATACAGAATCGCAGATTACGATTCAACCAATGGAACAAAAGTTAACGGAACAAAATTAAGACCAAAAGTTTATTATGAAATCCGTGACGGATATGAAATAGAATTGTCAGAAAAAGAAAAAATGATTGTTTACATAAATTAATTTTTTGCCGACGCAAAAAGTGTTTTATCGACCTGAATTTTTGAAAAAAACAGATAAAACTATCTATTATTGTTACATTAAAAAATATATGTAAACCACATTGTCGAATAATGGCATTTTATGCGATTTCTTTAAGTTGAATAACGGGAAAATTCAAACTATAATCTTCTCTGTCAACAAAATATAACAGTACTGTTGTTGAAAGTTATATAGTTATGCAGATTAAAATAATAAAAGAAATTGACAGGAGGATAGTATGAATAAAATTAGTGTGGCAGTGGTAGATGATAATGAGAAGATAGTAGAGACTATTTGTAATGAATTAGAGAGGGACGAGGAAATTAACATAGTTGGAAAAGCAAAAAATGGCGAGGAGGCTTTTGATATAATAAAGAAAACCAATCCTGATGTTGTGGTCTTGGATTTGATAATGCCAAAGATGGACGGATTATCATTAATGAACAAGATACATAAGGACGGTTCAATTATAAAGCTTCCTTTTTTTATAATTACATCAGCAATAAGCAATGAAACAGTAATTCAGGATGCTTTCGGTTATGGGGCAGGTTATTATATGCTTAAACCTTTTGAAACAGAAATGATAGTTGAAAGGGTAAAAACAGCAAAAAGTTATAACAAACGTTTGCCTGATAACAAGAAGTTTGTTGCAGCCTACGAGGACAAGAAGAAATTTATGGACAGAAACATTGAAAGTGATGTAACAAACATAATCCACGACGTAGGTGTGCCGGCTCATATTAAAGGTTACCAATATTTAAGAGAAGCAATTATTATGTCGGTCAATGATCCTGAAATGCTTAATTCCATTACAAAGATTTTGTATCCTACAATTGCAAAAACATTCCAGACAACATCAAGCAGGGTAGAGCGTGCAATAAGACATGCAATTGAGGTGGCATGGAACAGAGGAAAAATGGACACAATAGACGAATTGTTCGGTTATACCATAAATGCAGAGAAAGGAAAGCCTACAAATTCAGAATTTATTGCATTAATTGCAGATAAAATCAGATTAGAATACAAATGCAGATAATTAGTACTTTAATTTAAGCTGATTTTCTAGTATTATATACGTAAGAAACAAAATCCAAAAAAGAGACGACTTGGAGGAAAAATATATGAAAAAAATATTATTTGCAGCGTCAGAATGCGTACCTTTTATTAAGACAGGGGGGTTGGCAGACGTAGTTGGTTCATTGCCTAAGAGTTTTGACAAAGAAGAATATGATGTACGTGTTATTATTCCTAAATATATGTGCATTGACCAGAAATGGAAAGACCAGATGACATACATTGACCATTTTTATATGGACTTATGTTGGAGAAAACAGTATGTTGGAATTATGGAACTTGAATACGAAGGAGTAAAGATTTATTTTATTGATAATGAATATTACTTCGGCGGAGAAAAGCCATACAGTGATGCAAGATATGACTTAGAGAAGTTTGCATTCTTTTCAAGAGCAGTCCTTTCAGCTTTGCCAGTTATAGATTTTAGACCGGACGTAATACATTGCCATGACTGGCATACAGGATTAATACCTGTATACTTAAAAGACAGCTTCGCAAGTGGAGAGTTCTATCAGGGAATTAAGACAATAATGACTATTCATAATCTTAAATTCCAGGGAGTATGGGACATTGACACTATTAAGGATATTGCAGGATTGTCAGATTACTATTTTACATCTGATAAGCTTAAAGATTATGACAATGGTAACTACTTAAAGGGTGGTATAGTTTACGCTGATATGGTAACTACAGTTAGTGATACATATGCAGAAGAGATTAAGACACCATTCTTTGGAGAAGGATTAGACGGATTACTTAGAGCAAGATCTAATTGCCTGAGAGGTATTGTTAACGGCATTGATTACGATGAATATAATCCGGCTACAGACAAGTACATTGACAAGAACTTCTCAAAGGCTAATTTCAGAAAAGAAAAGGTTAAAAACAAAACAGCACTTCAGAAAGAATTAGGATTGGAAGTTAATCCAAAGAAGATGATGATTGGTATTGTAAGCCGACTTACAGACCAGAAGGGATTTGACCTTATCTCATGTGTAATGGATGAAATGTGTCAGGATGCAGTTCAGTTTGTTATATTAGGAACAGGTGAAGAACGTTATGAAAATATGTTCAGACACTTTGACTGGAAATATGGCAAGAGCGTATCAGCTAACATTTACTATTCAGAAGAACGTTCACACAAAGTATACGCAGCTTGTGATGCATTCTTAATGCCATCATTATTTGAACCATGTGGATTAAGCCAGCTTATGAGTTTAAGATATGGTACATTACCTATCGTAAGAGAGACAGGTGGATTAAAGGATACAGTAGAACCATATAACGAATATGAGAACACAGGAACAGGTTTCTCATTCTGTAATTACAATGCTCACGAAATGATGGGTACAGTAAGATACGCTGAACACGTATATTATGACAAGAAACGTGATTGGAATAAGATGGTTGAAAGAGCAATGTCAGTTGACTTCTCATGGAAAACATCAGCAAAGAAATATCAGCAGTTATATGATGATTTAATTGGATAAAACTAATCAGATAATTGAATTAAAGAATAAAAAGAGTTGTTACTTAAGGTAGCAGCTCTTTTTTTGACTAACTAAAAAATCCTATTAATTAAAAATCTTTACGCATATTTGAAAATGGATTGAAATAATGCTTTGTATTGTATTTAGTAGATAGACGTTAGGATTGAATACACTATAGAATTTTGCTAGAATGTATGAAGATAACAAAAGATATAAAAGACACTTAATAAAAAATGGAGGGAGATTATGCTTGCAATAATCGAAGAAATAAGAAACGAAGACGAGAAAAGTATACTTTCAGATTGGTATAAGAAGTATAACCGAATAATGAGGAAAAAAGCCTACGATATAATAGGTGATTATCATACAGCAAATGATATGGTAAATGAGGCTTTTATAAAAATAATTCAGAATTTTGAAAAAATAAATAAATTAAATTGTCACGCAAGGTCTTATTATTTCGTTATAACTATTAGAAGCGTTTGTATAGACTATTTAAGGAAGAACAAAATTAAATCAAAGTATTTAGATGAATACGTCACAGAAGAACAGGTTAGCAATACTAATATGTCAGAAAAAAGACATATTAATGAATTTGAAAAAAGTGAAATGTATATTGATTTAAGCAATGCTCTTTTGAAAATGTCAGAAAGAGACAAGGAGCTTCTAACTTATCGCTACACAATGGAAATGTCCTCAAAAGAAATTTCCAAAATAACAGGGATTAAGGAAAGCAATGTTAATTCTTATATTAGAAGAGCGAGAGAAAAGCTTCTAAAAATATTTAATGGGGAGGTATAAGGCATGAAGAAAAGACAAATAAATGATGAAATGATGGATAGTGTACTTAAAACAATGTTGTCAGAGTATCAGGAAGAAGAAGGACGAAAGATATTAAAAGAGGCAGAAGAATTAAACAAATCAGATGAGTATGCTCCAACAAAACAGCAAATAAAAGAATTTGAAAAAATCAGCAAAAAGCAGCTGCGTAAAAAGAAAATTAAATCATTGAACTTTAAATTAAAAGTATATAGAACAGCAACAGCTCTTGGAGTACTTTTGTTAATTTTCAACGTCTCAGTTGTATCAGTGCCGGCAATGAAAGAGAAAACCTTGGAATTTTTTATGAAAACATATAATGACCATACTGACATTGGAAAATATCCGGGAGAAAAAGTAGAAGATGTTAAAAATGTATCAGATGACAGGTTTACAATAAAGTTAAGCAAAGAATATGAAATAACATATCTGCCGGAAGGGTTTAAACTGAGAGATATGCATAAAGATGAAGCAGGATGGAATGCTGATTATTATAATGAAGATAAACTGATTATGTTTAGCCAGTCATCACTTAATGGAACAGATTTATCCATTGATACTGAAAATACAAAAAACACATATGTAGATATAAATGGACAGCAGGCTTTTATGACTGAAAAGGAAAATCTTGTTAATATGGTATGGCGTGTAGATGAGAATATTATTACTGTTTCAGGAATTGATGTTTCTAAGAAAGAAATAATAAAAGTTGCAAGAAGTGTTAAAAAAGTAAAATAGAATAATATATACAAAAACTCTTCGAATAAGTGAAAAGATTCGAAGAGTTTTTTGAAAAAATAAAAAAAAAAAATTTTAAATTAATTGTCACTTTTTTCATTCTGGTTCGTTGTATTTAATAAGAGTGTTAAATTGATAACGAAAAAATAAATATAGGAGGACCAATAAAATGAAGAAAATTATAGTTTTGACATTAACATTTATGTTAGCAGTACAGATGGTAGTACCAGTGGTGGCGAATGAATATATCGAAAGTGAATATGGTGTTGCTCCATTTTACAATAATACTTTAGAAGTACAATCAAGCATCGCGTTCAATGGAAGTACAGTTAGTTGCAAAGCAACAAATAAGATGTCTAAGAATCTTAAATCTAAAATAACTATGACACTACAAAAAAGTAAAGACAAAAATAGTTACAGCAAAGTTCAAATGTGGAGTAAAGATTATAGTGGTACAGGTACTAAATCATTGACGAAAACGAAAACTGTAAGCAAGGGGTATTACTATAGAGTGAGAGTAGTGGTAAGAATATATTCAGGCACTGAGGTGATTGAAAAAATAACAAAATATTCTACAGTCAAATATTATTAAAGAAAGCACGGAAAAATTGGTATATGGGCGTGGGATAAAGAAAGCCAAAAGTCAGTTTAGCTCTTAAAAATAAAATAATTTTCAAAGGAGATACATATATGAGAAAAAATATTAAAATTATAATGGCGATAATGGTAGCAGCAACACTTTTTACAGTTAACAATGCAACTGTAAAAGCTAATATTGACGAAAATAATGCAACGAGTAATGATGCAGCAGTTAAAAAAGTAATTGACAGTATAAAGAGTAATGATTCGTCTGAAATAAATTTATATGATGGAAATGATTTTGAAAGTATTTCGGAAAAATTGGAAAAATGGAGTGCAGAATCATTATTACCGGCAATAGATATATTAAGTCTTGCTAAACCGGAGAATCATGGAAATGCAGCAGCTGTTGTAGAATATAAAATAACAGGGCTTCCAAGCAACGTTGCAATTCAAAATTTTGCTGTGGGTTCAACATATATTTATATAACACAGCATGCTGGTAATAATACTTTATTATCTAGGTGTACAATAACAGGAACTAAATCAAGTGACGATAACTCCATTATTGCAGAATGTAAAAATGGTGATTATATGACTTTGGAAGATTTTGGACATGGGGAAAGTCTTGCGATGGCAACATATAATAATACAACATATTTTTATGTTGGAGCAGAGGTTAATAAAACTACTGATACAAGTTATCAATGGTCTAAACAAATAGCAAGAATTAAATATGCTTCTAAAACAACATTGAATAATAGAAATGCCAGCAAAATTAGATATTTGAATTATGCAAACACTAATTTGACAAGTGTGGGAACAGTAAATAGAGTAGCCTGTGCAGCATCATCTTCACAGTTTATTATTAGAACACAGGTTACCAGCGGAAAGGTTCAGTATAGCATATATGAATTAAGTGCAATTAATAAAGCTTTTGATGAAGCAGATGGAAGAACAGACAAAACAGTATCATTTAAGGGAAATACAACACTTAAAAAGGCTTGCACTAAATCGTTTGTGCAGTCAAGCAATGCGAATAATTTGGTTTATCCAAATGGTTCATTTCAGGGTATGGATTTAACAAATGGTGGAAATATATATCTAGCAGGTGGTGGGTATAACGATGCTTTTAATAGAGTGGCTAAAATGTCTTCATCTGGCAAATATATATTCAGATGGAATATTACTGAAATAGGACAAAAGAATAATGAGATAGAAGGAATTAAATCAAAAAATACGAAAATATTTTTTGCAATGAAAAGCGAAAGCACTAAAAATGACAAAAGAATTTTTAGTGCTACAGTAAAATAGTGATTTGATTTTAAATTGTACGAATAATTTTTAAAATCATGCAATAAAATTGGAAAATTATTCGTACAATTATTAAAGAATGGAGGTGCAAAAAATGAAAGGAAATATTAAAAGAATAGGATTGGTGTTACTTACTTTACTTACATTATCGTTAGGTACGCTTGTAGTTAATGCAGAAACGAAAGATAGTGATTTCGTAATTGAGAATGGTGTCTTAAAGCAGTACAAAGGTAATGATGATACTGTTTACATACCGGAGGGAGTAACAAAAATTGCTTCAGATGCATTTAAAAGAGAATATAGTGACTATGAAAAATGGGGTATGTACAGTGGAGATATGACTGAAAGAGATAACAGTTTTATGCTTAAAGATAAATTCTATGCAAGAAAAATAGTTCTATCATCAACTGTAAAAGAAATAGAAAGTTTTGCTATTCCTCAGAATACAGAAGAGTTGGTTTTGAACGAAGGACTGGAAATTCTTGATGATGCAGCTTTATACAATGTATCAGCCACTATATTAGAGATACCGTCTACATTAAAAAAGATAGGTAATGATGCGTTTTCACTTACTGTAAAAAAGATAACAGGAAATTGTAAAGAAGTAGAATTAGCAGACAGAGCTTTTAGGTATACAAAGAATTTGAGAGTTTTAGAACTTGCGGGAGTTAAAAATATACCAAGGGGATTATTTAGTGAATGCAGGAAAATAACAATGATGTCATTAACAGGAAACTATGCAGAAATAAAAGCAACTGACTTAAGAAAACTTAAAAAATTAAGAGCTGTAAATACATCAAAAGCAATTCAGGGAAATTTGAAAGAGTATTGTAAGAAATTAAAAAATAATAAAATAACCGTGTCATCTGAAATGAAGAAATTTGGAAAGTTTCTTATTGAAAATAAAAAACTCATTGAGTACACAGGAAATAGTGAAGTTGTTAAAATTCCAAAAGGAGTTAAAGTTATAGATGATATAGTTTTTCGTGATGAAAATAAAATTAGAAAAATCGTAATGCCTAATACTGTAAGAACAATTGGAAAAGAAGCTTTTTATTCATGTGAAAGACTTACTGAGATTAAATTTTCTAAGAAACTTACAAAGATTGGAGACTATGCATTTAGTAATTGTGCAAGGATGAAAAAGTATAATCTTCCAAAAACAGTAAAGAGTATAGGTAAATGTGCATTTAGATGGAACTACAGCTTAAAAACTGTTAATGTACCTAAAAAGGTTAAAACTATAAAGTTTGCAACATTTGAAGATTGCGTAAATTTAAAGAAAGTTAATATGAAATCTGTAACTAGTATCGAAAGAAGAGCTTTTTGCGGAGATAAAAAATTGAAAAAAGTAAAGCTTAATAAAAAGGTAAAGGTCGGAAAGAAAGCTTTTCTTTTCACAAAAGTAAAGGGACAGAAAACAACTTAAGTAAAATATAATAAACTTAAAAAATAGGGTATGGTAAAAAGGAGCAGATTAAGGAGAATCTGCTCCTTTGGGGAACGTGGAAATGACGATAAAGTTTAGTATTAAAAACTTTTTTAGTATTAAATTCTTTAGCATTAAAATGAATTGGTTCCTTAAATGAATTTCGAAGTTCTGTTTTTTACAATCAACCCATAAGTTAGTGCTGCAATGATATAATAGGAATGTATCCTTCTGAGATTGGAGGGAAAATGCCTGAGAAAAGAAAAAAAGGACAACACTTAACCTGGGAAAACAGACAGGAGATTCAATTAGGATAAAAAAACATTTAAGTTTTGCAGCAATTGCCGACGTTATTGTTTGTTCACCGGACACCATATCCAAAGAAATAAGAAAGCATAGGTATTTTAAAGAGAGAACAAAAACAGCAGGAAATTACAACAGAGTAAATGACTGTAAATATAAAGATACGTGTAAAAAAAGAAACCTGTGTAACAAGAAAAAAGGATATCATTGTAGAATCCAATGTAATAAATGTATGCTCAAAAATCCATTGATTTAACTTAATTATAGAGTTGAGAATGAGAAAAAACAACAGTTAAATAGGCAAAAAAATGGCGAAACCAGAAGTTAGTTCTGCAAAAGAAAACAGAAAAAGCAAACCAGAAGTTAGCTTTGCATTCAAATTATTTGAAAGTCAATGCAATAAAATTGGAAAATTATTCGTACAATTATTAAAGAATGGAGGTGCAAAAAATGAAAGGAAATATTAAAAGA
>ENA-USUG01004145-USUG01004145.1-human-gut-metagenome-genome-assembly--contig:-NODE-4145-length-18442-cov-15.952301_pt1 | contig 18442 bp, 12 predicted proteins | sample MGYA00250059_ERZ773394 | MGnify/ENA primary metagenome ERZ773394 (study PRJEB29103, sample SAMN06111957) | human gut metagenome | biome: human gut; feature: ankylosing spondylitis patient; material... | reverse complement strand
TGTATGAATCTCGACTCCCGTCGATTCCGATTCACGCTCGCTACGTTTTGTTCATCTCAATATCTTAAAGAACTCTTCTTTCATCTTCTCCCGCTCTCGATCGTCCCTCCCGGCTCCCCCTCTTGAAAGCGGCTGCAAAGGTAAGGCTTGTTTTTCAATCTCCAAATTTTTTCAAGCTTTTTTTCAAACTTTTTTCCCGGCCCCTCGTTTTAACCTCTTCCCCCTCGCGCCCTCTCTCTCGAAAGCGGGTGCAAAGATAAGGCAATCATTTCCCTTTTTCCAAATATTCTAGCGATTATTTTTCAAGTTTTTTCCGCCAACAATTACAAAAGCGTGACGAGCAGGACGTTAGGCGGGAAACTTTTTTTTCAAAACAGGATCATGCAGGCAAGAGTGCTATGGGGAAATAACTTCAAACTACACGCTGAAGAGAACCACACAAGAACTTGAAAAGAATTAGAAAAGATAACCGGGGGGAAAATATCCGGTATTATGTCCGCTTTGTACTCCAAATGAGAATAAATACATGATCACATCCGGATCACTACCGTGTAAAACGCTATTAGAACGCTATTAGAACGCTATTAGAACCCTATTAAAACGCTATATAGAATAGCGTTCTATTAGGGATTTATAAGCATACTAAAAACTTTATATTCGGAAGTGATCCACTAGTGATTATAATTTGTAACACTATTGTCTTAACACAAGTCTAATAAAAGAATAACTCCTGATATTGAACACCCATTAAAATTAAAGAGGGAGACTACGCCATTAGACGTAACTCCCCCCTTAGCACGCACCTAAAAAAGCTCTCTATCACTTCTTTCTTTTCTTCTTCGTCAACTCTGCCACTTTCGCACGAAGATCGGAAAACGAGAGATCACGGGCAATGATACGATTCTCGGCATCCAGCAGAACATACGCAGGAATATCCTTAACCAAGTAAAGACGAGTGATTTCGGAATTCATTCCCTTGAGATCGGAACCATTCGTCCAAATCATTCCGTCAAGCCCAATAGCTTGTTTCCACATGGCATGGTTATCGTCAAGGGAAACACTAATGACCTCAACCCCTTTGGGGCGGTATTGCAGATAAAATTTAACCAGTTCCGAGTTGTCTTGACGGGAACTTCCTTGTCGTGCAGCCCAAAAATGTAGCACTTTCCACTTGGCAGGTAGGCCATGAAGGGTAAACGTGTTGCCATCCGGTTTCATTAAAGTAAAATTCGGGGCAACTTCTCCCTCCACCAATTTACCGTAACGATTCAACATTGCCGCAATAGCCTTACCGGGGACAGAAGCACGAGCCGACGGACCCAATAATTCGTATTTGGCACGAAGTGTGGCCTCATCGTCAATAAGCATGTTCAAGGCTATGATATAAGCCGATATATAATGATCTGCATTCGCTTTAATCAATTCTTGTGTTTTAAGTTCCGATTGTTTATAGGCATTGTCAAGACGGACTTGCAGACGTTCAACTTCCGCTGCATTACCACGACCTTCCAATGCTTTATACTCCAACTCGGCACGGTTTTTCTCAATGGCATAATCGTGACCGATGCGCTCAAATTCTTTCCAGAGTTTCACCGCCGGCCCTTCTCCCTCGATTGCTGCACCTTGGGCTGTAATAGAAATCTGATAATTTATATTCTCTAACAACAAGGGGACCTGTCCTTCTACCCCGGCAAAAGTCAAGTTCACGGCACGCACTCCCCCCGGAACAGTCCCGCTGAACATGAACTTATCTCCTTCAACAGCCGTTGATGCTAACGTGTCCGCACTTCCGAAGTCAGCTGCCACCAAAAATGCCTTAGAGATCGATATACCTCGAATTTTCCCGGAAATCGTGTATCCATTCTGAGCTAAACAAGTCCCGCCCAATAACATTCCGGATAACAATAATAATATTACTTTTTTCATACACAAATTATTTTGTGCTCCCGGTAAACGAGGAGCGTTCTACTATTTTCTCAATTATTCCGCAACTCTCCTACCCGGTTTTAATAACTATCCATATTTCCACGCCACTAATTTTTCAATAACTCTGCAATTTTTTTCTCCAGTTGCTTTCCCCGAAGATCTTTGGCTATGATTCGATTATTTTCATCTAATAAGATCGTGTGTGGAATTCCTCGCACGAAATACAACCTTGCAATACGAGATTCCATGTCGATCATATTCAGCCACTCCATTTTCTCTTCTTTCATAGCTTTGGTCCATTCTTCCACTTTCTTGTCAAGCGACACACCAATAATTTCCAACCCCAACTCGTGATATTTTTTATAGATTTTACTTACGTTCGGCATCTCCTGACGACAGGGGCCACACCATGAGGCCCAAAAATCCACTAGTTTCACTTTTGCCTTCACTCCGTGGAGGGTAATCGTTTCACCTGCCGCAGTGACACCTTGAAAATCGGGTCCGACAGAACCCGGCTCAATCTGTTTGAGAGCCATCAACTGCCGAGCAATTAACTGTCCGTAAAAGTTTGCCTGAACATTTCCTCCCAGCATATCATAGAGAGTCTTCAGAGAAACATAATCCATTTGTTGCATTCCTGAAGCAATCATGAAAGCTGAAACAAAGGAATCCTTGTATTTCTTGAACAGATCTAATTGCTTTGCTTCTGCATCCGTGGCAATCTTCGCAAATTGTTGTTGCAACGCCTGCAATTTCATCTGGTTTTGCTGGGCATAAGCAGCACGTCCCTCCTGTTCCATCTTCATTTTTTCTTTTAGCACATGTCGATTAATGACCTCAAATTCGTTCCAGATTTTTTGTGACTCACCGCCACCCAACACCTCAATCCCAGATTCTCCTGCCACCAAGGTGTATTCCAGATTTTCCAACATAACCGTCGCTATCGGTTGCTGTTCCTCTGTCAATATATAAGCGGGCATCACTCCCTCCACACTACCAGAGAACTCGAAGTTTCCATCTATCATTGTTGTTTCTCCCAGTTTTACAGCCCCTTCCGAACTACTACCCACCAACACAAGATTTCCTCCTAACGAGCCTCCTAATCGTCCCGTGATTTTAAATCCCTCTTGTGCCAAAATCGCCGGACTCAATCCCAATATTATCAAAAATGCAATTACTATCTGTTTCATTAATGTCATTTTTTATTTTTAATCCCATGCTCCTTTTACCCGGTTATCTATACCGAACTGTCTATCAAGTATTATTGTAAAAATTTAAGTTTATAGAACCCGTCGGGTTCTATAAACTTAATTCACCAACTAATAAGGCATGCAACTACCTAGACGCAAATTGCACAACGCAGAATTGCTGACCGTACCTACCTGCTGGTTACCCATTGACAAGCGCACATAACGTACTGCCTCCTGTTTGCTTTCAGGAATATTAATATAAGTTACCTCACCGGGAGCATTACCTATCGTAATCGCCCCATCCTCATTGGTAGCCAATTTCCATATATAACCATCATTAGAGAATTCTATCTTTATAGACGACAACAAATAATCCTGGTCTCCTTCGTCGTTACGCGTATATTGCATGACTTTAAAACCATGCACGACTTGTTCACTCTTCATATCGAAAGTAACCTCGATTACCGAAGCTCCTAACGTTTGGCCCGGTTCGAAATACGTGTTGGCATCATCATCAAGCAACCATGCCGCTCCCTTTGCCTTGTACCCATTGTAAACCGTATCGGAACAAGTTACTACCCATCCCTCCGTGTTAAGCGGGGTAACAGAAGGAGCGTTATCCAGATTCGATGCTCCCATTTCGGTTAAAGAAAAATTACGCTTCAATTTTCCCAACATTTGATAAAATGCAATATAATCCATATAAAACATGTTATCCATCCCGAAATAATGTTTATTATAGCGCTCTACCGTAAATCCCTCTCGAGTATCCATCAAAAATTGTAATGTAGTTAACCCCACATATTCATCCGTAGTACTCGCATGAGAGGTCGCGTACGTTCCTGCCATATAACGATTTTTACCAAGGATGACCTTTTTAAGATTCGGGAAATACATCAAATCCTGAAACACGGGCATGTTATAGTCTAACTCAAGCGTCTCGATCCGATCAACTTCATTTTCCCAATTCGTTCCGTAATTTTTTAGCATCAATTGAGAGAATGCCGTTGACCATACTCTTTCATTCAAATCCAAGACCTCATCTGTAAACTTGATTTCGTCTATACAACCGGCAAGTAATCCCCGTCGTTTTATCGTGAGCGCTTGACTAAAGTCAATGCCCACGCCTTCTTCCTCCGGCAACAAGAACATATAATCACGACAAATCGGAACAATTCCCGTCCAACTTCTCATGCCAAGCGAATCGTCCATGTGATCTTTTATATCCCATTCTTGCACATTCCCTCTCGTATCTCGATAAGTTAGGATAAGTTCCTTCAAATTTTCATTGCTTTCATCCAGGCAAACAGCCAACTTATCTCCTAATTTATAAAAATTTATAATTCCACGAGTAAAGGATCGTAAATCCTCGTGACTTTCAGAGTAAGGGCGACCGTACTTTTCTTCCACTAACGACTCCGTACTATCGGCAGAAAGACTACTAACTCTTACCGTGTAAACAACGTCTTTCAGATTTTCAATATAAATCGTGTCCATCAAACCGGCATTATTTTCGTTTGCCTGCCGATCAATATAACGCACGAACGGTTCGCTGTCCTCTTCCGATTGCCAAGAGATTTTCACTCTTTTAATAGTTGCATCAAGATTATTTTTCCAACTTACCCGTAACCGTTCCCATCCCGGCTGCACCTCTACGTTTGAACATTTTCCAACGTAACGGATCATGCCATCACCAGCGTATTCATCATATGTATCTTCGAGGTCCTCACAGCCTATCACAAAAAGCGCCGCAAACAACCATGCAATATAATATAATTTTCTTTCCATAATTTTATTGATTCTTCGTTTACTCTGCTTTTACACATACTTCCAATTCATCAAACGTAACATACTCCAAGGGATTTTCTTCCTGTCCACTCCAACGCAAACTATCGTATGTATCCTCTACTACAAAAATCAAATAACGGTAAGCCGTACCCGTATAATTACATAACAAATTCAGGACAATCGGATCTGCAGCATTAAACACATCATCCGTAACATCTTGGTATTCCACATCTCCACGCCCATACGCACAATCCGAATAGGCACACCAAGATTCACGGAAACCTGTTTCGAAAGTAGGTGTGTCCTTAAATTTACACAAAATTGCACAAGAGGACAAATCAACATTTCGAGGATTAGGGTCATTTGTTCCATAAACATTTACCTTACTAGGCAACCTCGATGTATAATAACCACTCCACACTTCACTCGGGAAAGGATGTGCTGAAACTCGATAAGGATAATAACCGTTAAATTTTAAAAACGCATAAAGATTTATAGCTGCCGGAATTTGAGGTGAACGTAAATCCACAATAAAGCGTTCATTAAAAGCCTGAGGTCCGGCCACAAAAGTTGAGTATTTGTATCGCTCTCCATTCATGATATTTTTACGACGATCATCCCCTTTCTTTTTACCGTCAAAAAGATATTTTTTGCCAAATTCATACGTCTCGTCTTCTAAAATATTTCCCGTAAAATCAAAATCAAAATCGGTAGAAGACAAGGTTGTCATCCTTAAACGCGGAATCTTCTCATACACTTGCAGCTTCACACGATGCCCCGCATAATCATCCGTCCGCACCACCACGTCAACGAGGTCCATCGACTGTTGCATCTCAAAATTAAGCGTATCTCCCCCCTCTGAGATAGGATAACTTCCCATCAATATAGAATCCTGTTCATGTGTTAAAGGATTGGTCCCCACGTAAAACACATGGATCATACCACTCACAATTTCCGGAGAAAAGTAGGTAACGTTGAAACCTCCCCAAAAAGGATTTACCGTCAAATTATCGAAAAGGGCCACGGTTGCAGCAGCTTTCGTACTAAATGTCTTTTCTATCATTCCCGACTCCTTCAAGTTACTATTAAAGAAAGAAATCTGTACCGGAACATCTGCACGCGCTTCCGTGAATCCACTTAACAATAGTGTATCACTAAGATACGAACCGTCCTTATATAGCTGTTCTCCAAAAGCATCCGTGTAACGTACGCGCACGCCGAAAATATCCTCATTATCAGGCAATTTATATCGCATTACAGCTCCACCCGGCACCGCATCGAAACTAAGAGCCGTGAATTCGACAGGCACGTCGAATCCCTCATTGTCATCGTCTTTACAAGCCGACAAACAACCTAGCAGGAATATCCATAAAAATATGCTGTATTTCATAAATCATATTATTTAATTATTAACTGTCATTTGTTTTTACCATCCCGGATTTTGCACGCAACCGGAGGTTATTGCTTCTTCACTCCGAATTGGCCAGAAATAATCACGCGGAGCCACGAAAGTATTACCTGAATAAACAATTACAGGTCCTTTACCATTATTATAAAAAGTTTCTGCCCGATTACCGGCCACATTCCATCCATACAATTTTTCATTCAACTCGATATTAGCGGTTTTCCAACGACGTAAATTCCAAAAGCGCATACCTTCGAAGGCAAATTCAACATTCCATTCCTGTTGAATGATCTCCCGTAATCCATTTTGTTCAGTAACCTTACTTTTGTCTTTCGCATTTTTCCAAGATACCTCCACATCAGGAATTCCAGCCCGCTTACGTATTACATTGAGGTTTTTATATACTTTTGCATTATTGCCGCCATACTCATTCCAAGCTTCTGCAGCGATCAAATACATCTCTGCCAAACGAATCACCGGATAAGGAGCTGTACCCATACCTTTTAAACCACTCGAATACGTGTAAAGCTCCACTTTGGAACAACTCCACTTCTTCACCCAATATCCGGTCAAATTCTGAGGTATCGTTGAAGTAATTCTTTTAGCTTGTAATCCGAAGTTTTCTCCTTGATAGGCGACCACTTCTTGAAGACTAGATGTGGTACGTCCCAATCGCCAATAGGTACGATCGCTCGCGATACTCGCATAAAAACGAGGTTCACGACGACGATGTAAATTCGGGATTGTCTTCCCCAACATCACCACATCAGTATATTTCGGATCGGTTTCCTCTCCCAGATTGTAAGGATTACCACTCCCGATCCAAGCCGGATCCTGGCTGATAGGTAAACCGTTCTCCGTGTAGAACATTTCGACCATCTTCATGCTCGGGCTTAAACAGGTTCCAGGCAAGTTCTTGTTCGGATCATTTTTCACGCTAGGTATATAATATTGCCATGACATGTCATAATCATACGGAGCAGTTTTTATCATCAACAAAGCCTCATCGCTAGTGTAATTGAATGTTTGCACAGAAGCCTCTATATTAGCCATGTGAGTTTGTAGGGGTGTAACTGCCGTCTGATTATCCACTAATTTTTTCCCACTTTCTTTACAAAGTTCTATAACAACCTCAGCAGCCTCAGCGGCAAGCCGCCATTTTTCCTTGTCCACTGTAGTACTAAAGAGTGGTTCTCCATTTTTATTTACAAAATTCGTATAATCAGGATTTCCATTAAAAAGTGGGGATGCTTGATAAGCCAACGCTCTGGCTTTAAGAGCCAATGCAGCCTCTTTGTTGAAATAGCAACGACGTTCTGTACTTTTATCATTGAATATAGGAAGCACTTCAGCCGCTTCATCACACAAACGTACAATCGCCTTAAAACAAGTATCCACGTGACTCCGCGGCACCTTCATCTCTTCAACCGGAACATTCCGATCTATATTTTCAGGTACTAAAATGATGGGACCGTAATGACGAACCAACTCAAAATAGTAATACGCTTTCACTGCTTTAACCTCAGCTTTCCATTCACGTTTCTCTATCTCTTCCATGTTATACACTTGGTCTATTTTATCAATAAATATATTACATGTCGCGATAGCCGTATAAAAATCGGACCTTGCCGGAGTCCCTTCATAACTACCTTTTCTCAACCAAATATCTCCATAAGGATTCAACACATTTTGTAAGCCGGCACCAATGGCAAGTCCGTCAATATATCCCAAATTACGTGCATAATCATCGCCCACGACCTCGTCAGCTCCCGTAAAAGCAATATTTGTTGAAAAACCAAATGGTTCCTGCAAAAACACATAACAACTCCGAAGCCATGTTTCAGCTTCATCCCGAGTTTCAAAATCTGTATCAATCGTCGTTAAGTCTTCTTCCGGCACAACATCCAGCCAATTATCACAAGCGGAGAGCAGAAAGAATGATATTATAAAAAAGAATAATAAACGTTTCATTTTATATTGATTTTAAATTAGAAACTGACATTTATTCCTATTGCGTAGGTTTTCTGTATCGGATAGTTAAACCCGTATTCGCCTAATTCTACGTCCCATAATTTGAAATTAGTAATCATAAAAGGATTATTAGCTCGTGTAAAGAATTTCACGTTTTGCATTCGCAATTTCTGGCATAGGGTACGTGGCAAATTGTAAGCCAATTCCAGTGACGTACACCGTAAAAAAGTACATTCTTGCATGAAATAGGTAGACTTACGAACCTCTGTATTGTTTTGATTATACCAATCCTCTTGAGGGTTATTAACCGTAATACTCTGAGTAGAAAGACGCGGCCAGAAAGGATGGTTATCTGTAGTATTTTCAGTCCAGTGGCTATCATAAATAGCTTTCAACATAGCATGATTACCAACAAATGGAGACAAAGCGTCCGGTCGAGTAAAGAAACCGCGTTGACCTGATCCTTGGAATGCAAAATTAAATTCCCAATTTTTGTAGTTGATAAAACCACTGAACCCGTACACGAAACGCGGTGTTGTCGGGAAACCAATATGCACGGCATCCTCGATATCGATCACTCCATCTCCATTCACATCACGATAGCGAATATCTCCGGGCATAGACGTTGTTTTGGCCTGAGGAGAATTATCTATTTCGGCCTGATCGCGGAAAAGACCTTCGGCTATATAACCCACCTCTTGTGAAAGTTCATGACCTGTTTTCCATTGCCAACGAGGTTTATCAAAAGCTTCCTCCAATTCCTTATAAATAGCCTTGCTGTAAGTAAACGTTCCATTAAAGATTACCCAAAAATCTTTGGAAAAAGCATGTTGAACCTTAGCCGACAAATCAACTCCCCGGGAGCGAACTTTACCCATGTTATCCAATGGAGCCACTTCAACCCCCATATTGGCGGGGAGCACGGTACGACTTTCAATAATATTGTGACGAATCTCTTGATAAAAATCAGCGTTGATCTCCAAAATGTCTTTAAACAAACGGGTTTCCAAACCAAGGTTAATTTGTTCCGAAACTTCCCATTTCACGTCCGGGTCCCCATAATTTTTCACCTCCTTACGATGGAAAGGATCATCAATTCCTGCATCAGGATACACGAATGATTTAAAACCTGTCGTTACAATCTCCGGCATATATACAAAACGAGGATCTTTAATGATACCGTCGTTACCAACCTTTCCCCATGATGCTCTCAATTTCAAGAAAGAGATCCGGCTAGAAATGTTCTGCATAAAATTCTCTTTGGAGATTAACCAAGCTCCACCCACGGCAGGAAAGAATCCCATACGATTATTTTTCGTGAAACGTTCCGAACCGTTGTAACCAAAACTAGCTTCTACAAAATAGCGATCCAAGAATCCATAACTACCCCGCATGGAGAAACTTAAGTTACGTTGTTCAAAACTGTTAAACAACTCTCTACTCGGAGCAGAATTAGCTTGTTGAGCTTGAAATACTGCTGTCAATGAAGTCTGATGGAGAGTTGCATCCGCTCCCCCCCAAGCTGCCGTATGAAGCAATCGTCCTTCATATACCCATTGTGTCGTGGATGAAGCTGCCGTTCCTCCCGACATGGGTTGCTGTAATGTTCGACGGCCGCTTTTCACCAAAGTCAACGTATGTTCACCCGTTTCAAAATCATAACCACCATTTTCCGTGTTTAACCAATAATAGAAAGGCTGGGTCGAAAAAGCATTCATATCATATCCCGTTTTCGAAAGCGACACGGAAGCTCGAAGTTCCAAACCTTTCACCAAAGAAGATAAATTATGAATATACTCGGCACGAGTTGTCACGGAATAACGCCCTCTTTCTTTATAGCCGGCCTGCAAGCTTGCATAAGGATTTTTTACTCCGGAATCAGGTCCCCCGGGAATATTTCCAAAACGCAAATGAGGCCAACCATATTGCTTATCTCCCGGATAAGTCGGTGCGAAATCTACCGGAGATGCATTAAAAGCCAAGGCATAAGCTTCCGATGTTTCTGCCAAAGGGCCATGGTATTTATCTATAGAAAAAGACGTGTTGACTAATAAACGAATAGCACTATTCAGATCCACATTCAAATTAATACGCGAGGAAAGAGTGGAATTCTTAATATTAACATCAAACTGGTTTAACCTGTCCGTTTTCAACATACCTTGATCATTCGTGTAATTCACGGATGCATAATATTGCATCAATTCCGAACCTCCGCGAACATTCACTCCCACGCGGTGGTTTACAGAGTAATCTTTAAACAAAATATCATACCAGTCATTCGCAGGGTACACGTAGGAGGGATACCTCGGGTCACCGGTGCGCTCAATTTTTGTCAAGGAATAAGCAGGAGTAGCATTCGGATTACGCGTCAACAAGGCTTCATTATACATGCGCATATAAGTTTTCGGATCTACCACCTCGATCTCTTTCGTTGGCATAGAAGCCACCGCTTCGTAACGCACAGAGGTGTACACGCTTCCCGCCTCACCTTTTTTTGTGGTCACCAAAATAACTCCATTCGCCCCCCGGGCTCCATACATCGCCGTAGCGGAAGCATCCTTCAACACGGAGAAACTTTCAATATCCTCTGGAACCATACGAGCCAAGTCCAAACGGGAAGATTCTACCCCGTCGATCAAAATCAACGGTTCGGACGCTCCATTAGAAGAACTGATACCTCGGATGTAAAACTTTGTATTCATCTCTTCTTCTGTCAACGCACCAGGAGCACCTCCCGTTTGCCAACCAATAATACCGGCAATTTTTCCGGTCAAACTTGTGGTCAAGTCACTACTGGATGATTTCAAGTCCATCGGACGAATCGTGGTTATAGCCGAAACAACGCTCTCCTTTTTCTGCGTACCGAATGCAACGACCTGTACCTCATCCAATTTTTGCTGATCCGGGGTCAATCGTACATTGACTTTTGTTCGTCCTTTCAATTCTACGATCTCTGTCTTATAACCAATAAAAGACACCCGCAAAATATCGGTAGGCCGCACGTTAATCCGATATTGTCCCTCAATATTGGTAACAACCCCCTGAGAGGTTCCTTGGATAAGCACCGTGGCTCCCGGAACAGAATTTCCGTTTTCATCCACGACTTTACCGGAAATCTCTATCAACTTCACATCGGGTTGTTTTTTCAAAGAAATCACCACATTCTTTCCCACAATCTCAAAACTGAAACGGGTATCCTCCAAACACTTCGTAAGAATCTGTTGCAAAGTGGCGTTTTTAAAAGTTTCAGAAATCTTTTTACTTTCCCCTTTCACGCTTTCGCTGTTGTACGTGAACTTGTAATCACTTTTTCCCCCGAAATAATCAAAAACCTCTACCAACGAGGCATTTTTAAAATTTACGGTAAATTTTGGAACCTCTTGTGCCATGACAATTCCGATATTGCCAATAACAAGCAAAGATAACAAACCCAGGAATCGCTTAAAAAACCCGGCATTTCTAAAAATACACTCTCTGAAAGTGTAACAAATCGGTTTTTTCTTCATAAATTTGCTTTTAATTATTACAATTAATGAGTAAGAAATAGGTAAAGGGAGTGAAGGCTCTTTGCCTATTTTTCTTTTATAATGATTATATCACCAATTCTCGTGTACCGGAAATCACCTGTTCCCGCCAATATCTGTAGCACACTATCCACATCAGGATACCTTTCCACCATCGTCGTATATGGAATATTTTCCAATGCGGCACTCTCAAAACGACATTTACACTCGTACCAGTCTTCTAACACCGTAGCAATCTCCCGTAAGGAGGTTTCCCGAAAGGCGAACATATTGTTCATCCAACTTGTATAATATCTTGTATCAACCTCCTGAACTCGGATTTTCTCCGTTCCAGCAACCCAAGCCTGTTGTCCCGCACGCAACTCCACACTATCCTTTATCCCGTGTTTCATTCGCACACGCCCTTCCACCAAGGTTGTAACACATGAGTTTTCTCGGGCATTCACGTTAAAACTTGTTCCTAACACACTGATTTCCGAAGAGATCGTTTTCACGATAAAAGGATGAGAACGATCCTTTGTCACATCAAAATAAGCTTCTCCTTTCAAGTACACCACCCGCTGATTTTCCACAAATGTATTCGGGTAACGCAATTCACTTCCGGCATTCAACCACACAAGACTGCCATCATACAATACAATTTTTATATTTCCCTGTTTCGAAGTTGTCAACACGTTATACTCTACTTCCTGTGTCGGAATAACTTGCGGGTCTGATTCATTTTCGATCGGTTTCAATGTTTCTTTATTTCTCTCCTTTAAAGACTCTTGCTTTACTGAATCCTCCAAGTAAACCACCTTTCCCGATGTTGTCACTAACGTTGCAAAAGACTCCGTTTTTCCTTTTGAAACAGAAGAAAGTAGCACTTGTCTTACCGGCTCATTTTTCTCCTCTTCCATAAAAAAAACAAATACCATGCCTACCATCAATACGGCTGCGACACCCGCAACATACTTCATCAAATGTACACGTTTCTTTTTCCGAATTTGGGCATTCACGTTTTCAAAAGGTATACTTGTATCCACATTACACATATCCGTTACCCCCTCGTAAAGATGATTCGCATCCCGAAGTTCCATGAATAATTTCCGGTTCCTCGGCTCCAAACACCACGCCTCCAATAACTCATCCTCGCTTTTTGAGGTTTCGCCTCGAAGAAATTTGTAAATCAAATCACTAATTTCTATATCCTTTCGCATTCTTTTCATGAATATACTTTTTATCAATTACAAAAACATGCTACAAACAACGATACCAATACCAAAAGGCATTGTTTATAATCCGACAAATGGATCTTTAAATCTTTATATGCCTGTTTTTTATGTGTCTTTATCGTATTAATACTCAAAGATAATTCCTCCGATATCTCGTCATAGCTATATCCTTTCATGCGCAACAGCATAATCTCCCGCTTCACATCCGACAACTTATTGATCTCTTCCAGTATTCTGGCTTTTAGCTCATGCTCAATAACCAAATGATCGATCGAAACGTCATCCACGAAAACATCTTCCAACTCTTTCATGTTTCGTTCCACCCGATGATCCCGGATATAGTTCAACGTTTTATTCTTCAAACAACTATACAAATAAGATTTAAACGATATTAAATCCGGGAAACGATACGCTTTTTCCCACATATAAAGGAAAGCTTCTTGTGTAATATCCGCACTAACCACCTCATCCCGGAGTAACTTTAGCGTGAACGCGTAAGCCCGGGGATAGAACATATTAAAAATAGCCTTGAAAATTTGAGCATCTTTCAAATCTATTTCTGAGGTTTCTATTTGAATTTTTTCTACAACCATTATCCAATCATTAGTGCCATTTTTCCCCTTAAAGCACAAAAATGAGGCATAAGGGGTGAGGCAAATGCGACTTTTTTTAAAATATGATCATTTTTTTACATTCACCGCTCTATGCCTCTGCAAAGATCACCGCAATGATTACAGAAGAAACGAATATTAAGGTAAATATAGAGACTGATTTAACTTGTATGCCCACAGATCAAATTACCGGTTTTGGTAATGCAAAAAAAGTACCGGAACTCTTCTAAGAATTTATGATTTATGATTGACCTTTTTCAATCATAAATCATAAATCGTAAATCACTTGTCTTTCAATGCTTCTTCCACGAACTTCTGGATGAAATCCACCGTTTTGTGTACTCCCAATAGACCCGAATCCACAGACAAGTGGTAAGATGATGCCACGCCCCACTCTTTGTCCGAGTAGAAATTATAATAATTCGGACGGGTTTTATCCATCTTACGAATCAACTCCCGAGCTTCCTGCTCCGATATATGCTGACGATTCATCACGGTCTTCACACGTTCTTCCATACCCGCATGAACAAATACATTGATGCAACGTTTATTGTCACGCAAGATGTAATCGGCACAACGCCCCACGATCACGCAGGAATGTTCGCCTGCCACCTTACGAATCACGTCCGACTGGATCTGAAAAAGCTTATCATTAGAAAGAAAATCATTGTACTGGAAAGGTCCGAAGGTAAATCCGGCAGCAAAAGCCTGTAACAAATTTCCGGAATTCTTTTCATCTGCTTTCTCGAAAAACTCCTGACACAAACCGCTTTCTTTCGAAGCGAGAGCAATCAATTCCTTGTCATAGAATGCAATCCCGAAACGTTTTGCCAATTCATGTCCGATTTCTTTACCACAACTTCCAAACTGGCGACCTATTGTAATCACAAATTTATTATCCATATTTTGATCTTTTAAACCTATTCTCCTACAAAGCTATCGATTTTTTTCGAACCTGTAGCCCGCTACGATATAAATTTCTTCACACTTTCAGATGTTTCAGTTGCCATCTCAACATACAGGCGGCCACGACCGTTGCGATGGCATCCGCAACCGGCATACTCATCCAAACCCCAATCGTACCCCAAATGGAAGGGAATATCAATAACGATGGGATCAGGAATAGCAATTGCCGAGTCAACGATAAAAAGATTGCCTTCTTCGCCATCCCGATGGATTGGAAGAAACTGGACGTTACCATCTGGAAACCGACAACCGGGAAGAAGATCAACACGATTCGCAAACCTTCCACCGCTATATCTGTTAATGTTTCATCCGATGTGAAAAGATAAATCAATGACCGGGGAAAGATCTGCCCCGCCAGGAAACCGATAGTAGTAACCGTCACCCCGCAAAAAATGGTATATTTCAATACCTGAATCAAACGATCAAACAGCCGGGCTCCGAAATTATACCCCGCGATGGGTTGCATACCCTGGTTAAAGCCCATCACAATCATGATAAACAAAAAGATGATCCGGTTCACAATACCGTACGCCCCGATAGCCAAATCGCCTCCATACGTTTTCAAACTCTTATTAATCAAGATCACGACAAAACAGGCGCACAAATTCATCAAAAACGGTGATAACCCGATAGCCAGCATTCCCGTCACGATTTGACGTTTCAGTCCGAATATTCCTTTCTGGAAATGCAGAAAACTCTTTTCTCTGGAAAAGTGGTGTAACTCAAATCCCAAAGCGATAATCTGTGCCGCAATGGTTGCCAACGCCGCTCCCCGGATTCCCCAACCAAATCCCATGATAAACAAGGCATCCAATCCGCAGTTCACGATGACAGCCGTCAACGTTGCCGCCATGGCTTTTTGCGGATACCCCGAAGCTCTCAGTACTTCGTTCAATCCCATGTATATGTGCGTGATAAGATTCCCCGCCAAAATCACCTGCATATATTCCCTTGCATAAGGTAATGTATCCGGGCTCGCCCCGAAAAAGAGCAGTATCGGATCAAGAAACAGTAATGCCACGGTCATAAATATCAACCCGATGATCCCGTTCAACATGACCACGTTCCCCAAAACGTGAACAGCTCCATCCTTATCTTTTTGTCCCAGTTTGATCGCCACCAACGTCGAGGCACCCACTCCCACCAATGACCCGAAAGCCGCCGCCAGATTCATAAACGGGAATGTAATCGCCAACCCCGCAATGGCCAATGGTCCTACTCCATGGCCGATAAATATACTATCCACCATGTTGTAAAGTGAAGATGCCGTCATGGCAATAATTGCCGGGATAGCGTATCGCATCAATAATTTCCCGATCTTCTCTGTACCTAAAACTAAAGGTGCGGTATCTCTTGTATTATTCATTCCAATCTCCGTTCTCTTTTATTAATTGTTTCAACGCCTCAATGGCTTCTTCCTCCGGTACAGCCACACGTACCATTTCTTTCCCCCGGAACAGATTCACTTTCCCGTTTCCGGCACCCACGTAACCATAATCCGCATCCCCCATTTCACCGGGTCCGTTCACGATACAACCCATCACGGCAATCTTCAAACGGCTTAGATGAGCAAACGTCTTCTTCACTCTCGCCACGGACTCCTGCAAATTATATAATGTCCGCCCACATCCGGGACAACTGATAAATTCCGTTTTATATCGACGCACTCCTGCCGATTGCAATATATCCTGGCTCAAATGTACCCCGTAGAACCTATCCGGGATGTCGGGACATGACAACCACAAACCATAAACCAACCTGTCAAGAAATAAACCTCCCAAATGAGCAGCCATCCACAAACTCAACCTGTTGACATCCGGTTCATTCAGCACGGCTCGTACAATTACCCGATTCATTATCCCCAAACGTTCCAACTCTCCCAAGTACAAACGGAACAAGGTACAGGAGGGAACATCAGGATTCAACACCACGATCGCATTTTTCTCCTGTTCCAACTTTCTAGCAAGATCAGCATCTATCATTTCTCCATCATGTATCTCCACGAGAATACAGTCTCCCTCCACGGTTTTCGATAGACGAACGAAATCTTTGGCATCCATCAAGGCAACCGCCTTACGGTTATACACGTGGGCAATATCCAAGCTATCAAAAGGAACCACCACGGTCACCGAATCCGGTAATTTCGTCAACTCCGGTCCCAAGGCTTCAGTATAGATCATCTCCGGAGCCCGCATTCCTCCTTGCAGCATATCACCATACACGGGATCATTCTCCGTCGCCACGTGAAAATCCAACCCGGCCATTACTGCCTCGTCAAGACATTCCACCTTAGATATATCCGCAACAATCACGGGATGAGAACAATGCCCTTCCAAGTGCCTCGGTTCAGCCTTCACATCCTGCAAACAACAGATCTCATTTAAAAGATTTGCCACGGGAATCTCCTGTTCCGGCTCTTCCGTCAAGGACACCCGGATCGTATCGCCTAATCCCTCGTTCAATAACGTACCGATACCCACGGCCGACCGGACTCTTCCGTCCTCTCCTTCCCCGGCTTCCGTCACACCCAGGTGCAACGGGTAATTCATTCCCTCTTTCTCCATTTCTTTCACAAGCAAACGTACCGCCTCAACCATCACCCGACAATCACTCGATTTCAAGGAAATCACGACATCATCAAATTTCTCATCCCGGCACACCCGCAGGTATTCCATGGTTGCCTCCACCATCCCGGCAGGTGTATTCCCGTAACGACTCATAATCCGGTCAGACAAGGAACCATGATTTGTACCTATCCGTACCGCCGTCCCGTATTCTCGGCACACGTCCAGAAATGCCGTGAACTTTTCACGCAAACGCTCTAACTCCGCGGCATATTCCTCGTCCGTGTAAGTCAGAGTCTTAAAAGTAGCCCGTTTATCCACGAAATTTCCCGGATTGATACGCACCTTCTCCACATGTTTGGCAGCCTCAATCGCCGCCTCCGGGTTAAAATGAATATCCGCAGAAAGCGGGGTCGTGTAACCTCTCCGACGTAACTCCGCGTGAATGTTTTCCAGATTCTTGGCTTCCTTCACCCCGGGAGCCGTAATCCTCACCAACTTTCCTCCCGCCTCGATAATCCGTATAGCTTGTTCCACGCAAGCCTCCGTGTTCATCGTATCGGTATTTAACATGGATTGTACCAAGACCGGGTACTCCGACCCAATATATATTTCTCCAACCTTAACCTGCTTTGTAGATCGACGCTTCATAATAATTGAAAATTGAAAATTGAAAATTGAAAATGACGACACTTCCAGACTTCCAATTTAGGACATTAATTGCTTTAAATTCTGAATATTACGTTTATTCGTAATCTCTTTCCCTTCCGGGGTGTAAAGATAATCGATTTCTTCTTTAAATCGGTCATAAACTTTAGCTCTTACCACTTTCATGGTCGAATTTATCATGCCGTTCTGTTCACTCAACACCTCCGGCAACACGGCCACGACTGCAGGCAACCACCTTTCTGGAAATAAATGAGCGTGTTTCCCTCCTACCCGGTAGGCCATCAGCTCACCCTGGATCTTTTTCAACATTACCCGGTAAGCATCCATGGAGTCCGGTTCAATATTCTGTTTCTCCATATACTCCCGCAAGGCCATCTTATTCGGGACAATCAACCCGACCGTGTACGGGGATTGATTATTATACAATATACAGGAATCTATATATTTCGATTGTTCGGCAATAGTTTCCTCGATCCCTTCCGGGCTGTATTTCTCCCCGTCATTCGCGATCAACAAGGACTTGAAACGTCCCAACACGTACAACCAGCCATCAGGATGCAGATATCCCAAATCACCGGTATGCAGCCAACCGTCCACGATCGTCTCGGCCGTAC
>ENA-USUG01004144-USUG01004144.1-human-gut-metagenome-genome-assembly--contig:-NODE-4144-length-18443-cov-5.920124_pt1 | contig 18443 bp, 10 predicted proteins | sample MGYA00250059_ERZ773394 | MGnify/ENA primary metagenome ERZ773394 (study PRJEB29103, sample SAMN06111957) | human gut metagenome | biome: human gut; feature: ankylosing spondylitis patient; material... | reverse complement strand
AACCGCACCCGTGAGGTGCTGCGGGAGATCGCCGCGGAAATGTATGCAGACATTGACCCCAGAGAGTACGAAACCCAGCGGCTGCGAAGGCTGTTTCAAAAGGAAGCGCCGCGCTCAGAGCTGGATGCCAATCTTATCGCAATGAGCATATCCGCTGTCCTGGTGGACGGCAATGGGAATGTAAAGATCAGACTGAAAAACGACCAGATCGTGGAAAGGGGTGAGCAAAATGGATGATACTTGCAGGACGGTAACTATCATACCGGCAAAGTCGCAGATGGATCAGCGGACGGTCATGCGGCAGCTGCGGGTGGCAGCTTACTGCCGGGTATCCACAGAGGAGGAAGAACAGCAGTCCAGCTATGAAGCGCAATGTACTTATTATACGGACAAAATCATGACCAATCCCGAGTGGACAATGGCGGGCATTTTTGCGGATGAGGGTATTTCGGGGACATCTACCAAAAACCGGGATGATTTCAACCGAATGATCCGCAGGTGCCGCCAGAAGAAAATCGACCTGATTCTGACAAAGTCCATTTCCCGGTTTGCGAGAAATACGCTGGACAGCCTGAAATACATTCGTGCATTGAAAGGTATGGGAATCGGCATCATCTTTGAGAAGGAGAATATCAATACGCTGGAAACGGACACGGAATTGATTATCACCTTCATGAGTGCCTTTGCCCAGTCGGAAAGCGAATCCATCAGTGCCAATGTCCGATGGGGTAAGAGACAGTCTATGAAAGAGGGAAAAGCTTCCGTTAATTTCAAGAAGCTCTATGGGTTTTATCTGGATGACGAAGGAAATCCACAGGTAAATTCGGATCAGGCAGAGGCTGTCCGCAGCATCTTTGATCAGTATTTGCAGGGAGCCAGTTTAAGAATGATCAAGCTGAGTTTGGAAGGAAAGGCGGTGCCGAATCCGACGGGCGGAGCAAAGTGGGATATTTCCCAGATCAGGAGCATCCTGGGAAATGAAAAATACTGTGGGGACGTTCTGATGCAGAAGACCTTTACGCAGGACTGTATCAACAAAAAGGTTATAAAGAACACGGGACAGCTTCCCATGTATCTGATCCAGAATAATCACCCGGCAATCGTCAGCAGGGAAATATATCAGGCGGTTCAGGCAGAAAAGACCAGAAGATCGGCATCGGCCAGCCCATCAAAAAGGACATCCTCCACAGGCCGTTCCTGTTATGCCAGCAAGTTTGCCCTATCTGAGAGACTGGTGTGCGGGGAGTGCGGCACCCTGTATCGAAGGTGTACATGGAAGCGGAACGGAAAGGCAAGGGTCGTCTGGCGCTGCGTGAGTCGATTGGACTACGGAACAAAATACTGCCACCAGTCACCAACTATGGATGAAGAACCTCTGCAGCAGGCGATCATGGCAGCAATCAATTCCGTAATGGATTCCAAAGGGGCAATTTGCAGCCAGATCACGGAAGCGGCAGTGGAGGAAACAGGGATTCTCCCGGACTCCGCCATGACACTGGGAGAAATCAACCGAAGGCTTGAGGAACTGGAAACGGAATTCAACATATTGCTCCAACAGCCTGACAGTGCGGTGAAGAACGCGGCAAGGTTTGGCGGTATTGCCAATGAGATTGCATCGCTGAAAGGACAACGCGAAAAAATTGCCGCTCGGCTCCGAAAAGACCAGACGGTACAGTTACATGTGCATACGATGGAAGCGGCGTTAGACGGGATGAGCCACCTCATGCAGCAGTGGGATGAGGAAATGATCCGGCAGCTGGTACATACGGTAAAAGTGATATCTGCTGATCACATCAAGGTGTTCCTGTGTAACGGGATAGAAATTGACCAGACAGTCAACCCTTGACAGACTGTGGAATCGTGGTATAATGAACATAGAAAAGGGCGCTGCCGATAGACGGTTAGCCCCCTAGTATTGCGATGAAGTAAACCGCACGAGTGGGGACTTGGGGCGGTTTACTTCTTTTTTATGATCGTAATGATCAAACTGGCAAAGGTGATGAGAACCATGAGCAGCTGGAACAGTTCCTCATATGTAACAACATTCACACCTACCACCCCCTTCCAGTCAGGACAGGGGGTAAAGAAGGATCACCCCCTGAAAGAGGGGGATAACCGCCTACCGTGTTATGGCAGCGCCCGGTTCTCGAAAGAACCACATTCATTCTACCAAAATGTGACATAGAAGTCAAAACATATTTTCGATATGCCAGCTGTTTTCACGGCTGGCTTTTTGTTTTTGGAGGTGTGTACCGAATCAGGAGACAAACGAATTAACCATGGGCAGCTTATTCGATGGAATCGGCGGCTTTCCTCTGGCTGCGGTGCGGAATGGCATCCGACCGGTGTGGGCAAGCGAAATTGAAGTCTTTCCTATCGAGGTGACAAAGCTGCGGTTCCCCAATATGGTTCATGTCGGGGACATCACAAAGCTCAATGGTGCAGAGTTGCCGCCTGTAAATATCATATGTGGGGGCAGCCCTTGTCAGGATCTCTCAGTGGCCGGAGCCAGAGCCGGTCTGGCCGGTGCGCGCTCCGGTCTTTTTATGGAACAAGTCAGACTCACAAAGGAGATGAGAAATGCAGACGAATTACGAGGCAGAGCAGCTATCGATATACGACCTCGATTCATGGTGTGGGAGAATGTTCCTTATGCACTTCAACACATAAGGAACGTTATGAGTTGTAAGCAATTATGAAAAGACCTCCTTCCAAAATATTGAAATTTCTTTGAGAATTAAAAAGATGCTGTGCATAATTTCCCTTTATACTGTGAGCATCACAATATAAAGGGGGCAAACTATGCACAGCAGAAAGACAGTTCCAATCATTGACTTGATGAGCGCAGCAAATATGGAGTTGATCCGTCTGGACTTCAAATCGTCAACCCTCAGTCGGCATAGCAAGGAGTTCCGTAGCTTCTCCAATTATTGCAGAGAAAACGAGATTACCGCTTATGACACAGAAACCGGACCACAATACTTCCAACACTGTTATGGTTTGGACATCGGTAACTCCACCGCAAAACTGACCAAACAGCAACTGGACACACGCTGTTCGATTCGTTTTTTGGATGACATCTTTCAATTTGGGTATGCACTGCGATACAGCCACCATGACTACACAGTGCCACGGCAATATGTCGATTTACTGGAAGAATACCTTGCATGGTGCCACAGAAATAATAGTTCTGATGGTACTATCCGTGTCAAGCGGACAAAGATACGGCAATTTTTTTGCTTTCTGGATGGGCGCGGAATAGAACTTTCAGATTTAACCGCTGCAGAAATTTCGGACTTCATGACCACCCTGTGCCGCTACCATCGTGCAACTATCCATGTATTCAGCAGCGTTTTACGTGATTTCTTCCGCTATCTCCATGAAAATGGGATATTGGACGATGACTTATCTTCAAGTGTTCCAAGGCCAAAGATCTACGTTGAAGAAAATATCCCCGAAACGTGGACCCCAGAGGAAGTACGACAATTATTGTCCGTTATTGACCGCAGCAATGCGATTGGAAAAAGAGATTACGCGATGCTTCTGCTTGCTATTCTGCTGGGCATGAGGGCTGGAGACATCTGTGCATTGAAATTCAAAAATCTGGACTGGCACCAGAAACTGATCACCTATACACAGCAAAAAACGCAAAAGGTCAATACACTGCCTCTGCTCCCTGTAATTGGCGATGCCATCATTGACTATCTGAAAAATGGGCGGTTGGATTCTGACTGTGATAATGTGTTTATCCGCCATATCCATCCTTACGGAGAATTCCAGTCCAGCACAACTCTTTCCGAAAACCTCAAGCGATATATGAAATATGCAGGTATGACAGTAAAGAAGCGCAAAGCAGTCCATTCACTGCGTCATACTCTGGCAAGCAGCCTCTTGTATGATGGTACACCGCTTATGACGATCTCCAACATCCTTGGGCACAACAGCCCAAAAACGACCTCCGTATATACCAAAGTAGACCTTCCGGCCTTGCGGAAATGTGCATTGTCTTATGGAGAACGGAGGGAATTGATATGACTTCAAAAATGTTGTTGGAGCAGTATATGGTGGAACGTCATGCTCTTGGGTTCAGCCTGAAAACGGACGAGGGTTGTATCCGGCGCTTCCTCCAGGACTTTGCTGAGCCCGATGATGGAGAGATTTCGTTTACAAAAGAATATGTTTTAGACCATATTGGAAACAGACGGAACCTGCAAACCAATACCATCCTCAGAGATGTCAGCGCAATCAATGGATTTCTCGATTTTGTGATCCGCAAAGGCTATACAGCATATAAGATCCCTCCTAAATCTCTCCCGAAAGAAAACCGCAATTTTAGAGCCTATATTTTTACGGACGACGAGATTGAGCGGATGCTGACTGCAGCGGATCATGTGCCATTTACGGAGCAGAACCCTGCACGAAAATACCAGATTCCTGTTATGTTCCGAATCTTATTCAACTGCGGATTGCGTACTTCTGAATTGCTTAAACTGCGCATGTGCGATGTAAACCTCAAAGAAAATGTGTTTACCATTTTGGATACGAAATTTCACAAAAACCGCTTGGTGCCATTCTCTGATACAGTTGCAGAATCCTTGACTCAATATCTGGAAATGTCCCCTCCAAAATCTACAGATTCCTTGCTTTTTCCAAGTTTGAACCCTCGCAGCAACGGCGGAAGATACGGGAACAGTTGGCTGCAAGCTCAATTTCGCCAGCTCCTCAGAACGGCGGGTATTCCTTACAATGGTTCAGGAAAAGGCCCTCGGCCTCATGATATCCGCCACACATTTGCGGTACACTGTCTTAACAACTGGGTCCTTTCGGGTGAAGATCTTACCGCTGCGCTACCCGTACTTTCACGGTATCTTGGACATAATGGACTGACCGGCACGCAAAAATATCTTCAATTGACGGCGCAAATGTACCCAGATATTGTTGCCAAATTAGAAGTGCAATTTGGTGGTCTCATTCCCCAGATGGAGGTGTCCAATGAAAGCATCTGACTTCTCCAAATTTTTGACGCAGTACCTTACACACTATCTGCCCGTCCAGAGAAATCTGAGCAGCAATACAATTCGTTCCTACCGGGATACGTTTAAACTCCTCCTGATTTTTTGCAGAGACGAGAAAGGCTTTAATATTGCAAAGCTGAATCTGGCCAAGTTGGACAAAAAGTGTATAGAGGACTTCCTTCTGTGGCTGACTAATACCAGAGGTTCTTCCCCATCTACTTACAACCAGCGCCTTTGCGCCATTCACGCTTTCTTTGATTATGTTATGACCGAAGAACCGACGTATATGGAGCAGTGCATTTTAATCCTCAAAATTCCAAGCATGGTATCTCCCGACCCGCCCGCGCAGTACTTAACGCCAGAAAATTTGAAACATTTATTGTCTATGCCGGATACCTCTACTCCTAAAGGACGGAGGCATCTTGTCTTGCTAACTGTTTTGTATGATACAGCAGCTCGTGTTAGTGAACTTGCGGATATTTGTATGCGGGATGTGCGATTAGATTTCCCAGCAGTTATTACTCTGCATGGAAAAGGCGGGAAGATTCGTACAGTGCCTCTCATGAAACCGACTACTGAATTGTTACGTAGTTACCTTGAGGAAAACCACATTGATTTGCGACGAAACCCAAATATGCCCCTGTTTTGGAATGGAAGCAGACACAAACTGACCCGTTCTGGAATTACATACATCGTCCAGAAATATGCAGATATGGCACGGGAAACTGCCTCTGGGATGCCTACCAAAATCTCGCCTCATATTTTTCGCCATACGAAAGCCATGCATATGGTACAGGCCAATGTTAATCCGGTCTTTATTAAAGATTATCTGGGACATGCCGACATCTCTACCACTGAGGTCTATGCCAGAGCAGACAATGAAGCCAAGCGAGCTGCTTTGGAGAAGGCTACAGCCCATCTTGATCTACCGAAAGCATCTCAGTGGGAACAGGATGCTGAGTTGATTGAATGGCTGTCCTCGCTTGGCTAAAACTCCAAAATATTATGCACAGTGAAACAGAGTAAAATGCTCTGTTTCACTGCTTTTTATGGAGGTGCTATACATAATTGATTTCTGTTCATAATGTTCCCGGAGCCTTCTCCAGCGGAACACCAAAAGGAGAAGACTTTCGGTGTGTCCTCGAGGAGACCGCCCGAATTAAAGTCAGTGGTATTTCAATCCCTCGACCTTACCCATGGCCATGGCAACCTGCTGGGCGAATCGTACTGGGAGCTAATCTCTCCCTGGCGTGGAGATGCCTCGACGCGGAATTATGTGAAGCTTCGCATAATTGAGCTTATGTGCAGAACGGAATTATGAAAAGAAAAGAACCAAAATCCTGTATGACGCCGTCCATGTCAAGGAAAGGAAACCCTTATGACAATGCCATGGCAGAAAATTTCTTCTCTATTCTGAAAACGGAGTGCATCTACCGCCACAAACCAAAGTCGATCCAGGAAGCGAATGAACTGATTGACAGGTATATTTACTTCTATAATCACGAGCGCATCCAAACAAAAACGGGAGTGGCACCGCTGTCGCTGCGCCACTCCGCTTAAAACTCAATATCCTACATGGAGGCTTTTTGTACTGTCTGCACAATCTGGGGCGGTTCAATCATTTGCCGGGGGGCGGATGGTTAGATATGTGCGTAATAATGACAGAAGTGGCTGTCGGAGTTTCCAGCGTAGCTTTCCCGGAACAGCGCTTTCGCTCTTTCCCGGTCGCCTTCGTAGAGCTTTACAAGACCCAGCAGGTACTGGTAGTAGGCCCGACGGGCAATGGCGGGGCCCTGTGCAAAGGAAATGAAGAAAGGCGTGGTGGAGAAGAAACCATTGTCTTTCCGGTCGAGGTTGAAGCTCCAGTCCCGCTTGGCGCGGGCCATGATGTTCCATGCCTTTTGCTGCAGGCCAAGGGCTTCGGCACAGAGCGCCTGATAGTAGGGCAGCTCCCGAAGGTGCATGTTGCTGAAGAACTCAACTTCGATATCCAGAATCATCCGGTAAATGGACTGGGCATCCTCTTTCTTCCCCATATGCTCCAGACACTCGGCCATATGGAACTGATAGGGGACGTACTTGCAGCGGTTCCAGATGCCGGAGCCGAGGCTCTTTGGCAGGGTAAGCGCCTTTTCCAGCAGCTCGTAACAGCCTGCCCAGTCACCGGCGGCTTTCTTTGCCATACCCAGCTGGAACCATGCGTACATATACTGATCCGCAATGGCGTGCTCGCCGCCTTCGCAGGCCACGAACACATGGCTCAGCAGAAGCTGCAATGCCTTTTCCGGCTGGAAATTCTGGTTGTAAGCCTTCGCCAGCTCCACAAACAGGTCGTCCCGGCGGAAGTTGCTGGCGTGTGGTTCCAGCAGCGCGATTTTTTCCGCGGCGGGCGCACCCATCAAATCCATCAGAATCGCGGATTCATACAGCACCTGCTGCGAGCAGTTGAGGCTGCGGGCTTTCTCCATCAGCTTCACGGCCTCGTCCTTCCGGTTCAGATGGGTGAAGCAGGCGATGGCCAGAGAGCGGTAGGTCATGTAATTTCCCGGCTCCGCTTCCGTGCTTTCCACAAAAAGCTTGGCCGCGGCTTCGTACTGGCGCTTATCATACAGCAGGCAGCCCAGCAGGAAGGGGGCTTTCACGGCATTTTGTTCCCGGGCAAAGGTCAGGACCCGAATCTCGTCCAGACGGGCGGGGTAGGTGTCCCTGATTTCGGCAGCATCTGCCAGACGGAGGGTTTCTTCATAGTCCATGCCCTGCTTGCGGCGCAGGTACGCCAGAGTATACAGGGTCATGGTGGTGTGGGTGTGGTACTTGCCGAACTGTTCCAGCAGTCTGGCGGCAAGGGCATACTGTCCCATGGATTCCAGATCGAAAACCATATCCAGCACAGTCTGGTCGGGGGCGGAATCCAGCTTGGTGAAGAAGTGCGCCTCCTCCACGCCGCCCAGCCAGCGAACCAGATTGTTCATGCGATCCTCGGCCATGACACGGTCGAGGACATCCTGAGCCGCTTTTTTGTTCCCCAAATCCCGGTAGGCCAGAGCCATGACCACCGGCGCCAGCGGATGCTGGGCGTCCCGGTTCAAAGCCAGTTGAGCGTGGGCCAGGGCTGTTTCCGTGTCACCCTGCTTCAGGGCAATACAGGCGGCTCGCACCATGGCTTTGGCAACGGCACTGCCGTTCCATGCGGCCTTGCGGTACTGATCGTAGGCTTCCGTGGTGCGCTCCTGTTCTTCCAGAATCAGACCCAGAAGATAGTATGGGTCGCCGGACTGGGTGTGCATATTAAATTTTGTCAGGGAATCAAGACCCTTCCGGGCATAGCGTTCCGCCTCGGACAGACGCCCCATCTGGCAGCAGTATTTTGCCATGCCCAGCAGGCAGTCTGCATGGTAGGGGTCGCGCTTCAATCCTTCCAGCCAGTAGGCGTCCGGCATGACAGCCGGGTCACGGTATTGCTCCACATGGACACCGGCGAGATACAGCTCGTCAGCACTGCGAACCTCGGATGCCAACGGCATGGGATCTTTGACGGGCGGCTTTTTCAGGTTATCCGGCTTTTCCTCCCGGTAACAGGCAATCGTTTTTCCGCCGGCGGTGACGGAAATGGCAACGCAGCCCTCAGGGCGGGCCCAAGAGAGCATAACGGGAGATGCCGCGTTCAGCGTCACCTGCTCCGACAGGATGGTCTTATTGCCGCAGGTGATCTCAACATGGGCGTCACCAAAAGTTTCCGTAGACTGAATCCAGACATGCTCCGCTTGCAGCGACAGGGCGCATTTCAGGTTCGCGTAGTCCGGCGTGCCGATCTTCTGAATGGGATACCAGTACTGGGAAAATTCCTTGGTCTCGTAGGGTTCCAGCCATGCAAAATTGGGCTGGTTGTCGGTGTAGGAGCCTGCCATCAGCTCAGCATACTGGCCGTCGGTATCGGTCAGGGTATTCTCCCAGGTTTTGGACAGCTGGTTGTAGGCCCAGGTGAACATCTTCTTGCCGGGGGAGATGTGATGATCGCCGATGTGGACGACGCCGCAGTCTAAGCCATGGTCATAGCCGCCGAAGAAATCATATTGGGAAGCACAGGCAAAATAGGAGGTGGCATCCTTTGTGTTCTTGTGCCAGGAGATGTCCCGGGCGGTGGTCATATCGATGCCGTTGAAGGTGGCGTCCCCGGCAATGGGGTAGGAGATCCGGGAGTCCAGGTAATGGAAATTCACATAGGTGACATCCTTGGGAAAGAAGATCTGGTAGCTTTCGTTCACGGGAACTGCGGCGTTTTCCCACCACAGGAAGCTCTTTGTCACGGGGGTGCGGTTGCACAGCTTCACGCGGGTTTCCAGATAAGCACAGCCGGGGCGCAGGACGATGCCCACCATGCCCTTCATCCGGTCGATGGGGTCGTGCTCGGACAGCCAGCAGATGACGCTGCCGTCGCCGCATTCCTCCGTTTCAAAATCGCAGGGCAGGAAGCCGGAAGGCCGGTGGTGGTAGGGCCAGTTGAACTCCACGCCGCCGGAGATCCAGGAACCGAGCGCCCCGATGAGACCGGGCTTGATGACATGCTGGCGGTAGAAGAAATCGTAATCGGTGACCTTGTCCCGTGCGGCAAAAATCCGGCCGCCGATCTCCGGCAGAACCAGCACGTCCAGATATTCGTTTTCCAGATGGACGACGGTGTAGCTGCGCTCGATTTCCCGTTCCCGGTTTACTTCCAGGGTGACCTTGTTGGGATAGGGACGGCCGGTGGAACGCTGGTGAACCCGATGCTCGGAAAACAGCGGCATTTCTTCCTTCCCCGGCTCCGGGTAGGTGGGGAGCATAAGCTGTTCAATGCGGATGGATGCGTTGGACATGGGAATCCTCCTTTTATGTTATACATGACAGTTTTGGGTCATTCATTACTACCATGATACTGCATATTCCACAAATAGAGAAGTCCAAAATCCGGAAAATTCTACAGCGTTTTTTAGACGAAAGCCCCGGATTGACTTATTTGTGAAAACTGTGCTATCATAGGGGAAAACCAAAAGGAGGTCTCAGCGATGGTATATCTGATGGTGGAGCAGCAGTTTGCGAAATACCCATGGTGTCAGCGCACCATCCGGGGTATCTTCGAGGAAGTGCGGAAGCGCCGCATCCATGTTCAGGAGGTCAGAGAGCTTCCCGGTGGGGCGGAGGAGCGCTCCTGCGTGCTTCTGGTAGGCGCTTCCGAAGAATGGATCAATCAGACTGCCCGCGGGGCAGGCAGTCTGGGGCTTCATCCCATTGTCCTGTCCAACCGGGAGACCAATTCCTCCGGGCTCAGTGTCAGCTCGGTGAAGATGGACATTCACAGCTCCATGGAACTGGCGGTGGACTATCTGAGGACGCTGAGCAGGGAAAGACTGGCGCTGTTCGGGGTCAATCCCAGCGCGTCCTCCGACCTCTGGCGCGCCAGACGCTTTGGGGAGCTGACCGGGCGGGAAGGGGATGTTTTCTTTCTGGGTTCCTCCGTCAACGAGATTTTCGACCAGTTTTACGAAAAAATCCACCGCTACGATGGGGTGATCTGCGCCAGCGACTACGCTGCCGTCAGTCTGGTGGGCAGGCTTCGGGAAAAGAACTATGCTATCCCGGAGAAGCTTTATGTTGTCGGTTATGGGGATATGTTCCTGTCCAGACTGTTCCGGCCGTCCATTACGTCCATTTCCGACGACTATGAGAGCTTTGGAAAAGCGGCGCTGGCCATCTGCGCCATGATGGAGAAGAACGACGCGTTCTCGGTCGTCAGCGTGAAGCTCAAGAGCCGTCTGCATATCCGGGAGACGACGGAAAATAGACCCTATCTCCCGGACAGCCGCCCGGTCGTGCCGGTACCGATTCCGGAGAACCGCTTTTTCGGGGATATGGAGTTTACCAAGCTGGCCAATCTGGAAACCATGTTCAATGAGTGCGACGAAACGGACTTCATGCTGCTGCATCTGCTGCCGCAGGAGCTGTCCTATTCCGTCATGGCGCAGCAGTGCTTCATTTCCGAAACCGCGGCAAAATACCGGGTAAAGAAAATGCAGAAGCTCTGCGGTGCGTACAATCGGGAAGAGCTGACGGAGCTGATACGGAATATTCTATGAAACATAAGAGGTGCGCTGCCGATGGAAGGCAGCGCACCTCTTTTCCTTATTATTGTCTACTGTATTGCCGCACCAGCTCCATCAGCTTCGGGACGGCGTATTCAAAGAAGCTCCGGAATGCGCCGCAATAGCGGTTCACGCCCAGACTGCCGTCCGGCATTGCCAGCCTGTCCCGGCGGCACCCACCCCGGCAGAGGGGCGCCCACTTACAGCTGCGGCATTGCGGGGGGTATATGCGGGAAGCCTCAATGAAGCCCAGCGCCTGCCGCATGCGTTCCAGTTCCGGGAAAGAATCCGTGGTCAGATTGCCCAGCCGCCAGTCATCCAGCATATAGAAATCACAGGGATAGACGCTTCCGTCTGCCTCCACCACGTACTGCCGGCTGCACACGCCGTTCATCTCGCAGACGCCCGGAGGGTTGCCTGCAAGAAGATTCATCAGGCCGATAAAATAGCGCACATACCGAAGATGCCCCTGCTTTGCTTCCGGGTACCAGCAGTCAAACAGATTTTTCAGAAATTGCAGATACGATTCCTCGTCAAGAGAATAGCTCTGCTTTCCCGGCACCGCTTCCAGCGGGTCCAGACAGGGGATATACTGCTGGTATTCCACGCCGAGCCGTGAGAAAAACTGATAAATCTGTTTGATCTGGGGCACGGCCTGGCGGGTGACCACCGTCAGTACATTGAATTCCACCTTGTATTCCTTCAGCAGATTCAGCGACTCCATGACCCGGCCAAAGGTTCCCTGACCCGTGGGGTCTAAACGGTTGGCATCGTGGACTTTCCGGTTCCCGTCCAGTGACAGCCCCACAAGAAAGCGGTGTTCTCTGAAAAATGCCGCCCATTCCCGATCCAGCACCATACCGTTGGTCTGAATGGAATGATGGATGGCGACACCATTGACGTTCCATTTCTGTTCCAGCTCCATGGCTCTGCGGAAAAAGCCCAGCCCCGCCAGCGTCGGCTCTCCGCCCTGATAGACAATGGTACAGCTGCCCTCCGCAAAGGCCAGAGTCCGTTTCAGAATGGCTTCCAGAGTATCCTCTGACATCATGCCATAGGAAGCCTGTTCCCGGTGAGCGGCCTCGTCGGCATAAAAACAGTATTGACAGCGCAGATTGCACAGAGAACTGGCGGGCTTGAGCATAATGGACAGCGGCGGCATAAGCATTCCTCGTTTCTGTTGATGTCGCTATCATAGCACAACGGAAGCAAAACATCAAGAACGCCGCCCTTTTGGGCGGCGTTCCGATGGAAAATTAGAAGGTATCCTTGACCTGATGGAAAGCGTAAATGCGGAAATCGTTGGGGCTGTACGTGGCAGCCTGTGCGATCTCTGCTTCCGCCTCGTCCCTGCGGCCAAGACCCAGCAGCGCGTAGCCCCGGAGGATGTGGCCGTTGACGGAGTTGATCTTCACGATATCATACTCGAAGGGCATGGGCGTGGGAGAGCCGACGCCGTAATAGCTGCGCATATCCTTGTTCTTCAGCAGATTGTCGCCGGATTCCAGCATTTCCGTCAGGACCTGCTGCGCCTGACTGAACCGCATCAGCTTCCGCAGAGCCAGCGCCCGGAACATGGACAGCTCGGAAACGGCCGCCTTGTAGACGGAGGCTTCCTCGAAGGCATTTGCCGCTTCCTTGGTTTTTCCAAGAGATTCCAGCAGAGTGCCCAGATAGTAGAAAATGTGGGCTTCCTGATTGAACCATGTTTTGGCTTCACCGTAGGATTTGGGCATATTTACGCCGTTCATGTAAACCTGATAGGCTTCCGCGGCTTTTCCGGCAGAGGCAAGCTCATTGGCGTAAAGCACATGCATCCAGGCGTGCTGCTTGGTCAGGTTGCCCTCGCCGCCCTCGTAGATGTGGAACCGCTTGATTTTGGCGGCATGGATGGCTTCGGCGTAGCGGCCCTGCTGGCAGAGCAGCACGATCCGATCCAGATAGCAGTCATCCCGCTGCGCCAACAGCTCGGGGTAACGGCCGTATACATCCAGACGTTCCGCCACGGAAACGTTGGTGTTTTTCAGCAGCTGCTGGTATTCAAACAGCAGACGGGGGTCCTTCCGGTATTTCAGCGCCCGTTCCATGCAGACACGTGCGGAGGCGGCATCGCCCCGCTTGTCGAAATAGGCCAGCGCCAGATTCCGAAGCGCCTTGGCATGGGCGCTGTCCCGGGAGATGCACTGCTCCCACATCGCCACGGCTTCGTCATAGCGGAAGCGGTCGTAGTACAGGCAGCCCAGATAATAGCAGGCATTGGCGTCGGCAGGATTGTTTTCGATGGCGTATTTCAGAACGGCAATGTCCTCCAGCCGTGCAGGGAAGCACAGACCGGTATCCAGAGAAGCGGCGAAGGCAAGCGCTTCGCTTCCGTCCTGACCCAGCAGATGCTGGCAGTAGCCCCGATAGTAATGCAGCAGCGGATAATGGCTCCGGCTCAGCTCCACCACATACAGAGCGTCCTCGGTAAGACCGGCTTCCAAGTAATCGCAGATCACATCCAGATAGTTTTCCGGCTTCTGGCCGAACATTTCCCGGATGGCATTGCTATTGTCCTCATAATGGTTCAGCTCTACTCTTGCCCACAGATCCAAAAGATCTGCGGAAACGGAAGCGCTTGCCAGCTTTCGAGCTTCCTCGTCCCGCCCCAGATGGCGCAGGATCGCGGTTTTCAGGTTCACGGCACGGCTGTGACCGGCATTCAGTCCCAGAGAAATTTCCAGCTTTTCCAGAGCGTCCGGATATTCGCCCTTGCGGCAGTCCAGCGTGGCCAGCTGGAAGTAGGCGGCGCTGCGGTGGGGATAGTTCCACGCGGCACGGTAAAGAACGTCGTAGGCTTCGTCGTACTCGCCCAGATACTGCAAAGCCAGACCCTTCAGATAGAAGGCCTCCGTGTCGGCGGGGTGCTGGTTGCGGCTGGTGAGCCGGGCAATGGCGGTGTCGCAGTAGGCGACACATTCCCGGAACTTGCCGTCCTTCAGCGCAAGACGCCCCATGGAGGTGTTGCAGCGGATGTCGCCGGGGTCCCGCTTCAGTGCTTCCAGATAGTAGTCGCGGGGGTCAAAGTTGTGCTGCTTGTACTGCTCCAGATGGAAGCCGTTGATGTACAGCTCCTCCACTGTGTCATACTCACAGGGGCGTTTTACGGGGGTGCGAACCTCGATGGGCTGCTTCTGTCCCCGGACGTAGGGCTTGTAGGATACCAGAACACTGCCATTCTCGTCGGTGAGGGTGGCGGTCAGGTTGGCAGCATCCTCATTCAGAGCCAGCTCTTTGCACCAGCTGGCCGCGGGGGTCATGTCGGCAGTCTCGGTAAAGAGAACTTCTTCGCCCTTGCGCACGGTGATTCTGGCATTGGGGAAGGAACCGGTGACATTGAAGCCCAGAAATACCTTGTCGCCCCGCTGCTCCAGATTCATGGCGGCGTCGATGGTGGCATTCTTCACATCGCCGATATCCCGGATGGGATACCAGTACTGCTCAAACTCCTTGGTCTCAAAGGGGGCAATCCATGTGAAGTCCGGCTGGTTGTCGGTGTAGACGCCGGTCATCAGCTCAATATAGGGGCCGTCCTCGTCGGTGAGGTTGGAGCACCACATTTCGCCGAAATCGCCGTGTCCCCATGTCCACATTTTCTTGCCGGGGGCAATGTGGTGGTCGGCGACGGTGGCAATGCCCTTTTGCAGGCCGCCGTCATAACCGGCCACAAAGTCCATATCGGACTGACCCTGAGAAATCAGGAAAGAGGAGGGCACCTTCACGGAGTCGTACAGAGAAAGGTCGGTGCCATCGCCGTAGTCAAAGGGTCTTGCGGACTTGTAAACGCCCTTGGCGATGGGCCATTGCAGCACCGCGCGGCGGTCGTGGTCGTTGACCCATTCCACGTCCGGCGGGAAAATGGTGCGGTAGGATTCGTTCACCGCCACCGCCAGATTGGCCCACCACATGAAGATCTGGGGCAGATTGGTACGGTTGTACACCCGAATTTTTGCCTTGATGTAGCTGCGGCCCGGTTCCACGGTGATACCGGCCATGCCCTTCATCCGATAAAAGGGGTCCACCTCGCCGGTCCACAGGGTCTTGCTGCCGTCGGGATTTTCTTCCAGAGACGCCTCCAGAGGCAGGAAGGTGGTGGGGCGGTGATGCTGGGGCCAGTTGAACTCGATGCCGCCGGAGATCCATGCGCCGGCCAGACCCACCAGTGCGGGCTTGATGACCCGGTTGCGGTAGATAAAGTCGTAATGGCCGATCTTGTCATAGCCGGAGAGGATCTTGCCGCCGATGGCAGGCAGAACCTGCGTCTGAATATATTCGTTTTCCAGAGTGTAGACCTCGTAGGATACATCCTTCTTTTCGTCGGTGATGCCGTCGGAATAGGGCAGGGGGTAAAGTCTGCCGGATGCCCCCTGATAGGGCTTCTTCTCGAAGAACATGGGCATGGCGTTCGGCTCTTTGGGGATATAGGTGGGGATCACCTGCTGTTCCCTGCGAGCGGTGACGTTTTCTGGCATAAATAGCAGCCTCCTGTAGCATATTCTTTGGGAATCAGAGCTTCCCTTGCCTGCTGATTCCATTGTAATGGAGGAATGAATTGGGAGCAAGACTAAAAAGTTCGGGATTCGCCGGGGTGATTTTGTACTTTTTCCACATTTGCCCTTTTTGCCGCATCTTGCGGTTTGTGCATTATTGGTATATAATAGGGAGCAACCCGCCCAAAGCGATTCGGGTATACTCCTATGGAGGCGAAACATATGATTCTGATTTTTGTGGAAGACACCTATTCTCACAGCGGCTGGTGCCAGGACCTGGTGGACGGACTGGTATCAGAGCTGAAAATGAAGCGGATGGCGTTCCGTTTCATCCACTCCATTGAAGAAATGAACCAGAGCAGCGGCTACATCTATGTGATCGGCTCATCCACCGGCTGGATACGGACGGTGCTGAAGGACGCCAACCGGGTGGGGATCTACCCAATTCTATTGTGCAATCAGGCGTTTCACGAGCTGGACGTGCGCTACAGCACGGTCTGTTCCGATACCAACGGTTCCATGCACCATCTGGTGGACACCCTGATTGCCACGGGGCGCACCCGCATTGCCCTGTACGGCACCAATCCCCACTCCGTGTCCGACGAAAGCCGGAAGAAAGCCTTTTATTACGCTATCGGGCAGGAGGACCAGCGGGATGTTTACATCAATGACGGCTCCATGGAGCGGTGCTTCCGAAGCTTTCAGGGAACCATGGCGGACTATGACGCCGTGATCTGCGCGAATGATTTTACGGCTATTTCGCTGGTACGCAATCTTCTTGCCGCCTACCCGCAGGAGCTGGAGCGGCTGCTGATCATCGGCTGCGCCGAAACCTGTCTGACGGAATATTACAGCCCTTATATTCTCTCCATCCGGGTCAATTTTCAGGAATACGGCAAAGCCGCGGTGACCCTTCTGGAAAATCTGAAACGCAATCCCTATCTTTCCCATGCCGTTATGTCCATCCGGTGGGATTTCAGCCCTTTGACCTCCCTGCGGAAGCTGGACGGCGGTGCGAGGGACAGCAGCCCGGCCTCCATTCCGGAATCACGGGACATCTTCTATCAGGATACCGAGCTGTCCGGTATGCTGCGGCTGGAGCGGATGCTCAATGAATGCGACAGCCTGGACAGGGAGATCATCGAGTGCCTGCTGCGGGAAGAATCCTACGACAGCATTTCCGAAAGCTGCTTCGTGACTGTCAGCACCATCAAGTACCGGGTGAAGAAAATGATTGGCACTGCGGAGGCGGCTGACCGCCGGGATCTGATCCGGCTGCTGCGGGAATATCTGCCTTAGGAGAAAGCGGCTTGTCAGCAGAATTCTGCTGTCACCACGGAATTGTGCATTGTACATAAAAACGTTGCGTATATTTCATGCAAAAACAACAGAACGTCTAAAATCTCCAGTTTTTCAACACAGAAATTAGACTTCCCATCCGGGAATCGTTTCGATATAATTTCAGTAGAAACAATTGTCATGTGAGATGCAGCATACAGATCAGAAGGGAGCAGAAAATGGGAAATGTAATTGAGTTTCGGAATATCACCAAATATTTCCCCGGTGTGAAAGCTCTGGACGACATCAGTTTTACCGCCAACGGCGGCGAGGTGCTGGCGCTGATGGGCGAAAACGGCGCAGGCAAATCCACATTGCTGAAGGTGCTCAACGGCGACTATCAGCAGACCTCCGGTGAATATCTGGTCAACGGAGAGCCGTGCCACTTTAACAGCCCCCGGGAGGCCGTGGCCGCCGGTATCGGCGTGATCTATCAGGAACGGCAGATCATGCTGGAGCTGACTGTCGGTGAAAATATTTTCCTCGGCCGTCTTCCCACCGGTTTCATGGGAAGAATCAAAATGCGCGAGGTTCACAGCAGAGCGCAGGCCATCATTGATGAATTCGGTCTGGATATGAAATCCACCGACAAGGTCAAGGATCTTTCCGTCGCCTATCAGCAGATGGTGGAGATCATGAAGGCCTACAGCCGGGAAAATCTGAAAATGATCGCCTTTGACGAGCCGACCGCATCCCTGTCGGATTCGGAGATCGACTCGCTGTTCCGGATCATCCGCAAGCTGAAAGCGGAAGGCAAGGTCATCATCTACGTTTCCCACCGGATGGCGGAGATCCGGCAGATCGCCGACCGGGTGGCCATCTTCAAGGACGGCCGGTTCGTGGGCGACTCTCCCATGGACGCCATTACCGATAAGGAACTGGTGAAGAAGATGGTCGGCCGGGACTTGGGCGACGTGTTCTCCGGTCTGGATCGGAATAAGACTGTCGGCGATGTGGTGCTGGAGGTCAAAAACCTGTCCTCGCCCTTCCTGAAGGATGCTTCCTTTCAGGTTCGCGCCGGTGAAGTCGTGGGCTTCTCGGGACTTGTCGGTGCAGGCCGCACGGAGGTGGTTCGCGCCATCATCGGCGCCGACCCCAGAACCGGCGGCAAGGTCTTCCTGAACGGAAAGCCCCTGAACTGCCGGACACCCCATGACGCCATTGTCAACGGTGTGGTCATGGTTCCGGAAGACAGGAAGCTTCAGGGCATCATTCCCCGGATGAGCGTTGGCCGGAATATTTCCATCGGCTCACTGGATCAGATCACCAACCGGCTGGGCTTTGTCAATACCCGCCGGGAGGAGCAGATCGGACTGGAAGGCAAGGCCAATTTCAACATCAAGACCCCCGATCTGGAAAAGCCCATCGTAGAGCTTTCCGGCGGCAACCAGCAGAAGGCGATTGTCGCCCGCTGGATGAGCACCAAGCCGAAGGTCCTGATT
>ENA-USUG01004140-USUG01004140.1-human-gut-metagenome-genome-assembly--contig:-NODE-4140-length-18459-cov-12.935644_pt1 | contig 18459 bp, 12 predicted proteins | sample MGYA00250059_ERZ773394 | MGnify/ENA primary metagenome ERZ773394 (study PRJEB29103, sample SAMN06111957) | human gut metagenome | biome: human gut; feature: ankylosing spondylitis patient; material... | reverse complement strand
CTCAGCCCGAATGAATTATTCGGATAATCAATAGTTATTCCGCAGGCAAGCACAGCCACAGTCGGCTTGCTGTGACGGATGCTGTTGTTGTGCGCTATCCTGTCTATACCCAGTGCAAAACCGCTTACAAGAACAATGTCGCTTCTCGCAAGATTGTAGCATATGTTTTCCGCAAGCCTTATCGCATTGCCAAACGGCTTTCTGGGTCCTACTATCGACACTGCCAGCTTACCCTGCAGGCAGTTTATATCTCCCGCAGTAAACAGCAGAACGGGCGGATCATATATATTCTTAAGCTGTTCGGGATAATTCCTGTCGTCAATTGTGACAATGCCGATATTATTCCCGGCGCAATAATCCATTATCACCTTTGAGCGTTCGAGTGACGCTCTGCGGACATACTCGTGACGGTTAGAAGGTATATGCGACATATCGCCGCTGCTGATATGCTCATACGCAAGTCTTGCATTACCGTATGCCTTTATCACCTCGTGAATTTTCGGGTTACCGCCGCCGAATATCTGCAACAGATAGATGTAATACTCCATAAAGCCCTCTAAAACTATCGCCGCAAGTATTACCTGCGGCGAATTCTGTCATTAACTGTTTTTCTTGTTATCCTCGTTACGAATCTGTACCCTTCTTATCTTGCCGCTGATAGTTTTGGGAAGCTCGTCAACGAACTCCACTATTCTCGGATATTTATAAGGCGCAGTGTTCTTCTTAACGTAAGTCTGAAGCTCTTTTTTAAGCTCTTCAGACGGTTCATAGCCTCTTGCAAGAACGATTGTTGCCTTTACCACCTGACCTCTTATAGGGTCGGGTGCACCCGTAACGGCACACTCAAGCACAGACGGGTGTGCTATCAGAACGCTTTCAATCTCGAAAGGTCCTATACGGTAACCGCTCGCCTTGATAACATCATCATTTCTTCCGACATACCAGAAGTAGCCGTCCTCATCCTTCCAAGCGGTATCGCCTGTATGATACAGCCCGTCGTGCCATGCCTGAGCGGTAAGCTCATCATCACGGTAATAGCCGTCAAAAAGGCCGTCCTTGCCACGCTCGGCACGGACTACTATTTCACCGACTTCTCCGACAGGCACCGGATTTCCGCCATCATCGACAATGTCGACATCATACAGCGGTGTAGGCTTGCCCATTGATCCGGGCTTAGGCGTCATGCCTACAAGATTTGCAAGCAGTGCTGTCGATTCGGTCTGACCGAATGCCTCCATCAGCTTAAGGCCGGTAAACTCAAGCCACTTATTATACACCTCAGGGTTGAGTGCCTCGCCTGCAATAGCAGAATATTTAAGACTCGAAAGATCGTAGTTTTCAAGTCCTTCCTTTATAAAGAAACGGAACATGGTGGGAGGCGCACAGAATGAGGTTATCTTATAGTTCTGCATTATCCTCAGCATATCGGTCGGTATGAACTTGTCAAAATCATACACGAACACGCACGCACCGAGCGACATCTGACCGAACAGCTTGCCCCAGGCGGCTTTTCCCCAGCCTGTATCGGATATTGTAAGATGAACACCGTCAGAATCGACATTCTGCCAGTGTGCCGCAGTCTGAATATGTGCGAGTGCATATCTGTGATTATGGACAACCATCTTGGGATAGCCCGTAGTACCCGATGTGAAATATAGCAGCATATGCTCCCTTGTATCCGTCTGCACACGCTCCATAGTTTCGGGCATTCCGGCAATTTCATCATCGAACGGAATCCAGCCGTCCCTGTGACCGTTTGCTATAAATTTAACAAGACCGTCAGCGTGGATCTCTTCCTGCGCCTCATCGACATACTTGGCTATATCGGGATTATAGCCGGTACATACTATAGCTTTTACGCTTGCACGTTCAAAGCGATAGGTAAAGTCGTGTGTTGTCAGCAGATGCGTTGCAGGTATAGCAACCGCACCGAGCTTGATAAGAGCGATTATCGCAATCCAGAACTGGTAGTTCCTTTTCAGTACCAGCATTACCTTGTCGCCTTTTTTTATACCGTATGACTTGAAAAGATTTGCCGCCTGCGTTGACAGCTTTGAAAGCTGTGAATAGGAAAAATCGTGACGGTTTTCCTGAAGGTCGATGTGGATAAGTGCTCTCCTGTCAGGGTCGATTTCTCCGAACTTATCTATAATATCGTAGCCGAAGTTATAGTTATCGGGGCAGTCTATCTCGAACTTATTCAGTATCCCGTTCTCATCAAAGCCTTCTTTTACAAATCTCTTGTAGTAATTTTTAACCTGTTCCATATACTTTTCTTTCCGTTCCTTTGTTTATCAGATCAGTATCGCCAAGAACTTGCAGTCCTTGCCGTCAACGGCTATCATTCCGTGCGGATTCATGCTGTCGTAATAAATGCAGTCGCCTTCACTTACCGTTTCAATATGACTGCCTATCTGGAACTTCAACGTTCCCGATATTATATAGTCCATTTCCTGACCGTCGTGTACAGACAGGTGTATAGGCTTTTTCTGCTCCTCCTCATCATAAGGAGCTGTTACCAGCAATGGCTCTATTTTCTTGTTTTTAAAAAGATAGGCAAGGTGCTGATAGGCAAATCTTTCCCGACGCTCAATCGGTAAGCCTTGATCCTTACGGACTATCGAATATGTATTGAGCTTAGGCGTAACACCTGTAAGAAGCTCAATAAGCTCAATGCCGAGTGCGTCCGCCGCCTGATTCAGGAATGAAAGCGAAAAATCCTTCTCTCCGTTTTCAAGTGAAATATATTCGTCTGTGGTGACGTTTGTTTTGTTTGCCATTTCGCCGACAGATATATCAAGGTACTCTCTTGTGCTTTTCAGTCTGCCGGATACGTCTTTGATGTTATAATCCATAATGACCTCCGTAACGCCTTGTATTCCCTGTAAATATATAAAGCGTTATGCTTTATTAATTAAGTATACCAAATCACTGCAATAAAATCAATAGTTTTTTGGCGATTTCTCACTAAAATAATATAAAATCAAACTGTCAGTTTATCGGAAATTTTGCTGTAAAGAGTTATCGTTATGCCCTCGGTATCAAGAAGTTCTCTTACAGAGGTATAATCTCCGTGGTCTTTACGGTGCAATATAATATTCTTTGCAATCTCCTCCGTTATTCCCTCAACGCTCATCAGTTCGTTTACGGTCGCTTTATTGAGGTTTACCTTACGAGTACCGTAAGACTCGTTTTTTGTGTAATATCCCGACGAGGCAACGGTAAAACGACTGCACAGTATCATATATACTTCATCATCTACCGAACTTATCTCTTTAAGCTGTGACATAGATGTAAATTTCCCGTGCTTTTCACGATAGTTTATAATATCGTGTGCCGTTTTCCGTCCGACACCTTTTATCTGCATCAGTGTTTCAAGATCTGCTGAATTAAGATCCGGTTTTTGCACATACGAATATGAGCTTTCATCGTATGAGGTTTCATCCACAGAGAACACCCATGCGTTATCACGCATTACTTTGTCGTTATAGTAATATAAAACAACAGTGAGCATTACGGTAAGGATAAGCACGCCTGCGGCAATTATTATTGCGTTGCGTACCTTCCCTTTCATAATACTCACTCCAAGCCGTTATTTTATTTTGTCCCCGAAAAAAACTTGCAAAAACCGCTCAGCCTGCATTCGCTGCAATTCGGTTTTGCCGCACTGCACACAAGCCGACCGTGCCACACAAGCCTGTGACACATCATCAATCTGTCGTCCGGCTTTATTATTGCGGCAAGCTGTTTTTCAACCTTCAGCGCATCCTTTGTTCCGTCGGTAAGACCCAGTCTTCCGCTCACTCTTATAACGTGTGTGTCACATACAAGAGCAGGCTTACCGTAGAGGTCGCCTACTATAAGATTAGCTGTCTTTCTTCCGACCCCGGGCAACTTTACAAGCTGTTCTATTGTATCGGGAATTTCACCGCCGAAATCATCACGGAGCATTCTGCACATCATAACAATATCGACAGCTTTTGTCTTATATAGTCCGCACGAATGTATATATTCCGCAACCTCGTCAGGCTCTGCCGCCGCAAAGCTGTCAATATCGGGGAATTTTTCGAAAAGTGCGGGAGTAACCATATTTACTCGCTTATCGGTACACTGTGCCGAAAGCCTTGTCGCTATCAGAAGCTCATGCGGCTTTTTATAAACAAGAGCGCATTTCACATCCGGATAGCACTCGGCAAGCCCGTCTATAACAAGCCCTGCTCTTTCCTTTTTGGTCATACAGTTCTCTTTTCTGATAATTATAACTATATATTATACTATATCTGCCCCGATGTCAAGTTTTGTCGCAAAATTTTTTCCGATACCGCAAAAACAGCTTCGTTCAGTGCAATTCGGTACTTATCAAAACACAAATAAAAAAGTCCCCCGAATTTAATCGAAGGACTTTGGTGAGCCACCCGGGAATCGAACCCGGGACACCCTGCTTAAAAGGCAGGTGCTCTGCCGCCTGAGCTAGTGGCTCAAAAGCTATAAAACTTTTGAGTTGTTTTCACAACGTGATTTATTATAACAAATCCTGACTCCTTTGTCAAGCCTTTTTTTACATTTTATTTCGATATTATGAAATTTTGATTTATAACCGATTATAACCTGTTTAAATCCGCTCTTCAGCCGCAATACTCTTGGATTCTTATTGACAGAGGCGCATTTTTGTGGTAAAATGATTTTGGTTAGTCTGGATTAACCAAAATGTATTTGTGTATTAACGGAGATATTATGGAAGATAAAAAAATCAATCCACTGCTTACAGGCTCAGCAGAAACTATGCTACAGAGCTTCTATGCAAGAGCAAAGTATTCAAGAAAAAAGAATGCTAAATTTTACGATGCTAAGGCTATAGAGCTTGTCGGAAAAATCGATTATGACTTTTCAAAAGCGGAAAAGGATTCTACGATGAGCAACGGAGTAATCGCACGAACCATCGTATTTGACGAATTGGTCAAAGACTTTATAAACAAAAATCCCGATTGCACAGTTGTAAACATAGCCTGCGGACTTGATACAAGATTTTACCGTATGGATAACGGCAGAATAACGTGGTACAATGTCGATCTGCCCGAAACTATCGAGGTGCGTGATGCAATATATCACGAATCAGGCAGGGTGTCTACAATAGGCATCTCCGCAACCGATCCCGCTTGGGCTGACAAGGTAACAAAAAGAGGAAAAATGCTATTTATAATCGAAGGTCTTTCAATGTATCTTACCTCTGATGAAAACGCTCAGATGCTGTCGATTATCAGAGATAAATTCGATAATGCGACAGTGCTTATGGAGTGCCTTGCTAAAAAATGGGTAAACAAGGAGCATACCGAAAAATCAATTCAGGACACCGGTGCAAAATTCGTGTTTGGTGCTGATACCTTTGATGATTTAGGTAAAGCAGCAGACGGCTTCAGATGTATCAAAAACGATAATATCATCCGTGGTATGACAGAAATCATGCCGATATTAAAACCGTTCAGAAAGCTACCTTTTTTAAAGAAAATCACACAGAAGATTCTTATATTTGAAAAAGCATAACCTGATATTGTCAGCCGACCTTTCAGCGGGTCGGCTTTTTCGTACCCAAAACCGAACATCCGCCTGAAAATGTTACTTTTATGACAAATCTGCCCTATCCGGAAGTTTTCTATTGCATTCTGTCGGATTTTGTGATATTATTATCCTAATAAAATATGCCAACAATACGGCAAATAAAATTTTCGCACTGCAAAAGTGCGGTAAGGAAGAGAAATATGCCAAAAAGACAGGACATTAACAAAATTATGATAATAGGCTCCGGTCCTATCATCATAGGTCAGGCTTGTGAGTTTGACTATTCAGGCACACAGGCTTGTAAAGCACTCAAGAAGCTCGGTTACGAAATAGTTCTTGTAAACTCAAACCCCGCAACTATTATGACCGACCCCGATGTAGCAGACATTACCTACATTGAACCGCTCAACCTCGACAGACTTACTCAGATTATTGAGCAGGAACGTCCCGATGCGCTTCTGCCCAACCTCGGCGGTCAGTCAGGACTTAATCTCTGCTCTGAGCTTGACAAGGCAGGTGTACTGAAAAAGTTCAACGTACAGGTAATCGGCGTTCAGGTTGACGCTATCGAACGTGGTGAAGACCGTATCGAGTTCAAGAACGCAATGAAGGATCTCGGTATCGGTATGCCGAGAAGTGAAGTTGCTTACACGATTGATGAAGCTGTCAAGATAGCCGAGGAACTCAAGTACCCTGTTGTTCTTCGTCCTGCCTATACAATGGGCGGTGCCGGCGGCGGAATGGTTTATAATGTAGACGAGCTTAAGGTCGTATGTGAAAGAGGCTTGCAGGCATCTCTTGTAGGTCAGGTTCTTGTCGAGGAATGTATCTTCGGTTGGGAAGAGCTTGAGCTTGAAGTTGTCCGTGATGCTGACAACAATAAGATTACCGTTTGCTTTATCGAAAACATCGACCCCATCGGCGTGCATACGGGCGACTCGTTCTGTTCCGCTCCTATGCTGACTATTCCTGAAGATGTTCAGAAAGAGCTTCAGGATATGTCTTACCGTATTATCGAATCCATTGAGGTTATCGGCGGCTGTAACTGTCAGTTTGCCCGTAATCCCGAAACAGGACGTATTGTTGTAATCGAAATAAACCCCAGAACATCACGTTCTTCCGCTCTTGCGTCAAAGGCTACAGGTTTCCCTATCGCCTTTGTTTCCGCCCTCCTTGCCTGCGGTCTTACTCTCAAGGATATTCCCTGCGGTAAGTACGGCACACTTGACAAGTATTACCCCGACGGAGATTATATTGTAATCAAGTTCGCACGTTGGGCATTTGAAAAGTTCAAGGGCGCAGAGGATAAACTTGGAACACAGATGAGAGCTGTCGGCGAAGTAATGAGCATCGGCAAGACCTATAAAGAGGCTTTCCAGAAGGCTATACGTTCACTCGAAAAGGACAGATACGGTCTTGGCTTTGCAAAGAACTTCCACGATATGACTAAGGAAGAGCTTTTAGCACAGCTGAGATACCCCACAAGCGAAAGACAGTTTGTTATATACGAAGCACTTCGCAAGGGTGCTACTATTGAAGAAATCCACGCCCTGACAAAGATTAAGGACTGGTTCTTACAGCAGATGAAGGAGCTTGTTGACGAAGAAGAAGCACTGCTCAAGATCAAGGGTTCTGTTCCCGAAAAGGCTGTACTAAAGCAGGCAAAGCTGGACGGTTTCTCCGACCGTTATTTAAGCTCACTTCTTGAGGTTACAGAGGAAGAGATCAGAAATGCCCGTATCGGCTTCGGCATAAAGGAAGCGTGGGAAGGCGTTCATGTAAGCGGTACGGATAATGCGGCTTACTACTACTCCACCTATCATCTTGACGAGGATAAAAGCCCTGTCAGCGACAAGCCCAAGATAATGATTCTCGGCGGCGGTCCCAACAGAATAGGTCAGGGTATCGAATTTGACTACTGCTGCGTTCATGCGGCACTTGCACTCAAAAAGCTCGGCTTTGAATCTATCATCGTAAACTGCAACCCCGAAACAGTTTCAACCGACTACGATACATCGGATAAGCTCTACTTTGAGCCGCTCACCCTTGAAGACGTTCTTTCGATTCACGATAAGGAAAAGCCGCTCGGCGTTATTGCTCAGTTCGGCGGTCAGACACCGCTCAACCTTGCAAGCGACCTTAAGAAATACGGCGTAAACATTCTCGGCACAACTCCCGAAACTATCGACCTTGCGGAAGACAGAGATCACTTCCGTGCTATGATGGACAAACTCGGAATCCCGATGCCCGAATCCGGAATGGCTGTAAACGTTGACGAAGCACTTGAAATCGCTAACCGCATCGGTTATCCCGTAATGGTGCGTCCTTCATACGTTCTCGGCGGCAGAGGTATGGAGATTGTTCACGATGACGAAATGATGAAGGTCTATATGTCTGCGGCAGTAGGCGTTACCCCCGACAGACCTATACTGATAGACCGTTTCCTCCACCACGCAACAGAGTGCGAGGCTGACGCTATCTCGGACGGCAAGAACTGCTTTGTTCCCGCTGTTATGGAGCATATCGAGCTTGCAGGTGTTCACTCCGGTGACTCCGCTTGTATCCTGCCCTCTATGAACCTTACGGAAAAGCAGGTAGCAACAATCAAGGATTACACAAAGAAGATTGCCGTTGAAATGAATGTATGCGGTCTTATGAATATGCAGTACGCTATTGAAGACGATACTGTCTATGTTCTTGAAGCTAACCCCAGAGCGTCCCGTACAGTTCCGTTGGTATCAAAGGTTTGCAACATCAACATGGTACAGCTTGCTACACAGATAATCACATCATCGCTGACAGGCAAGCCCTCCCCCGTACCCGAACTTCACGACAAGGTTATCAACCACTACGGTGTTAAGGAAGCGGTATTCCCCTTCAATATGTTCCAGGAGGTTGACCCCGTTCTCGGTCCCGAAATGCGTTCAACAGGCGAGGTTCTTGGAATCGCTCCCACATTTGGAGAAGCGTACTACAAGGCTCAGGAGGCAACACAGGTAAAGCTTCCTCTTGGTGGAACTGTTCTCCTCAGCGTATGCGACAGAGATAAGCCCGAGCTGCTTGAAATCGCAAAATCATTCAGCGAACTTGGTTTCCGTATCCTTGCAACAGGCAAGAGCTATGATATGATAAAGGACGCAGGCATCACCGCTGAACGTATCAACAAGATGTACGAGGGCAGACCCAACATCACCGATGCAATAGCAAACGGCGATATCCAGCTTATCATCAACACACCCGCAGGAAAGACGAGTGCAAACGATGACAGCTACATCCGCAAGTCAGCAATCAGACATAAAGTGCCTTATATCACAACAATGGCGGCAGCTAAGGCAAGCATCGAGGGTATAAAGTCACTTAAAGCGAACAAGCACTTCGGCGTAAAGTCAATTCAGGCACACCACGCAGATATAAAGTAAATAAGCTGAACCCCCGTCACACGACGGGGGTTCTGATTTTTACTTATCTATATCCTTTACACGCTTAAATGCGTACCACCGAATCCTCAGGTGAATTTTTCATTCTTTTAGAGCCGTAGATTGCCGTGCATCTGTACTTCAGCCTCAACTTATCGGCAATAAGAGCAACAAATTCCGAGTTTGTCGGCTTTCCTCTCGATGTATGAATAGTGTATCCGAAATAGCTGTTGAGCGTGTCTACATCTCCCCTGTCCCACGCAATTTCTATTGCGTGACGTATTGCACGTTCAACTCTTGACGGCGTTGTTTCATACATACGGGCAACGGTCGGATAGAGCAGCTTTGTGATGCAGTTTCTGATAGGATCATCCCCACGCGTGTGGGGACAAGCCGAGCGTATCGATCGTTGTCTTAAACAGGGTAGGATCATCCCCACGCGTGTGGGGACAAGCTGTGATTATAATTATATCACAAGTTGCATTAAGGATCATCCCCACGCGTGTGGGGACAAGTGCTTGTTAATCTGAATCATATCGAACGGTATAGGATCATCCCCACGCGTGTGGGGACAAGTCTATCACAATATCGCTTGTCTGTCAATACCTAGGATCATCCCCACGCGTGTGGGGACAAGACGCTCCGTAATCGCAAGGCTCAGATCAGAGCAGGATCATCCCCACGCGTATGGGGACAAGCTAAGGATGAGCAGGAAAACTATATTGAGATGAGGATCATCCCCACGCGTATGGGGACAAGCATACAATTTTTGCAAAATGAAGCAAGCCAACAGGATCATCCCCACGCGTATGGGGACAAGAATTGTTATGTAACCATCGTTGCACAACATTAGGGATCATCCCCACGCGTATGGGGACAAGTGTATATGCGGATGGAAGCTTCCGTCTGTAGGAGGATCATCCCCACGCGTATGGGGACAAGAAATGGGTTGATGAGAATATCAACATAAAAGGGGGATCATCCCCACGCGTATGGGGACAAGCAGATAAGTTATAACGAACATATCGGATGGAGTGGATCATCCCCACGCGTATGGGGACAAGCTTGATAACCGTATGTTCAGGAAATCCAGATAAGGATCATCCCCACGCGTATGGGGACAAGGTCTATTTTACTTAAGTCCGCACGGACTTCAAAGGATCATCCCCACGCGTATGGGGACAAGTAAAAAAGACGTATACGGTTTTCCCCGATTCGGGGATCATCCCCACGCGTATGGGGACAAGAAATAGCGCGCTTAATATACTCCTGCGGAGTAAGGATCATCCCCACGCGTATGGGGACAAGTCCTTGCGTGTGCTATGCGGTGTGGCTTGCGGCGGATCATCCCCACGCGTATGGGGACAAGTTCATTCTTTTCTATTTCGCCTTGCTTTACTGAGGATCATCCCCACGCGTATGGGGGCAAGACAACGCTCTTGAAAACAGGGCGGAGAGCGACAGGATCATCCCCACGCGTATGGGGACAAGCTTAGGAAGATCAAGCGCAAACTGCTCTACAAAGGATCATCCCCACGCGTATGGGGACAAGGTGTCAATAGCTCTGATACGGTCCGACAGCTCGGGATCATCCCCACGCGTATGGGGACAAGGTAGATACGTGCCACCTGATGAGATGGATTGTGGGATCATCCCCACGCGTATGGGGACAAGATAAGGATTTAACACAAGCACAATTAGCAAATAGGATCATCCCCACGCGTATGGGGACAAGCCATCTCCTGCAGGTAGTCATCATCAGTTTTCAGGATCATCCCCACGCGTATGGGGACAAGCGCTTGAATTTCTGGAAGGAATACGAGAAACTAGGATCATCCCCACGCGTATGGGGACAAGCCTTGGGAGCTCAATAACAGAGATTCTGAAACAGGATCATCCCCACGCGTATGGGGACAAGGCTGTCAAGGTCGGAGCGCTGTACGCCGTATGAGGATCATCCCCACGCGTATGGGGACAAGTGTCCACAGTCAAATCCCAATCGTCATAGCAGAGGATCATCCCCACGCGTATGGGGACAAGACTTAAAAACCGCTTTATTAAGCGGTTTTTCTGGGATCATCCCCACGCGTATGGGGACAAGTGGCGCTTGAGTTCCCACTTGACGCAGGGGGATAGGATCATCCCCACGCGTATGGGGACAAGATAATGTCAACTACGAAGGCGCGGCGGGCAAGAGGATCATCCCCACGCGTATGGGGACAAGGTACAGGGGAGCCGTAGACATCGTCCCAGCCCGGGATCATCCCCACGCGTATGGGGACAAGATATTAGCGTACTGATAACCAGTATAGTCATTGGGATCATCCCCACGCGTATGGGGACAAGCGTCTATTTTACTTAAGTCCGCACGGACTTCAAAGGATCATCCCCACGCGTATGGGGACAAGGATGTTGACAATTTGCGAGTGCTTGATAGCGCAGGATCATCCCCACGCGTATGGGGACAAGCATCAATGATGTAGTTTGTTCGATTTTGTCAGAGGATCATCCCCACGCGTATGGGGACAAGTATAGGCTTTTTCTTGCCCCATAAAAAATAACAGGATCATCCCCACGCGTATGGGGACAAGTATAGGCTTTTTCTTGCCCCATAAAAAATAACAGGATCATCCCCACGCGTATGGGGACAAGTGGCGACAGAGGACCGCACTATATCAGTGTTGGGGATCATCCCCACGCGTATGGGGACAAGGTGCTTCACGGTCGCACGGGTATCAAGTGTGTAGGATCATCCCCACGCGTATGGGGACAAGAACAGGCGCAACGTTTGAGTATATTTTTTAAGGGGATCATCCCCACGCGTATGGGGACAAGTTACAGAACAGAAGACAGGCAAGCGGCGCACAAGGATCATCCCCACGCGTATGGGGACAAGAAAGCATTAAACCATTCATCGTACGGCAGTTTGGGATCATCCCCACGCGTATGGGGACAAGAACACGCACGCTATAAATCGTGCGCTTAATATAGGATCATCCCCACGCGTATGGGGACAAGTTGGCTTTTGCAGCAGAACATCCGTTTGAGGGAGGATCATCCCCACGCGTATGGGGACAAGTAAGTATTGCGTTAAGTCTGAGGATATAATCTGGGATCATCCCCACGCGTATGGGGACAAGACGCAAGCAGAGATTGACTGCTGCCGGCTATAAGGATCATCCCCACGCGTATGGGGACAAGCTACCGGCGGCATGATAGGGTGGATATGGGGCGAGGATCATCCCCACGCGTATGGGGACAAGGTGTTCGGCACCGTCGACCTCGGCACCGATGAAGGATCATCCCCACGCGTATGGGGACAAGCCGGTTACCTCAAAATGTATTCCTTCGACCTTAGGATCATCCCCACGCGTATGGGGACAAGCACGCTTAAAAATTATACTTGCTTGCAGCTTGGGGATCATCCCCACGCGTATGGGGACAAGAAGGGTCCGAAATTTATAGGGATAGAAAGCAAAGGATCATCCCCACGCGTATGGGGACAAGTATAGAAACTACAATAACTAATGGTGGACTTAAGGATCATCCCCACGCGTATGGGGACAAGTGATTTGGACGAATATTTGAGACCTTCGGCAAGGGATCATCCCCACGCGTATGGGGACAAGTGGCATATAGGACACAAGCGCAAGCGGCAGAAAGGATCATCCCCACGCGTATGGGGACAAGAAAGGTAGAAAGCACGAACTTTGCGCCTTCGGGGGATCATCCCCACGCGTATGGGGACAAGCATATTAAAAGTAGTACAACCTATAGAATCTCGGGATCATCCCCACGCGTATGGGGACAAGACCGTATTCCGAGGTTTATATCGGAGAAAGGAGGGATCATCCCCACGCGTATGGGGACAAGAGTACCCATCAGTGTGAATACATCACCAACCGCGGATCATCCCCACGCGTATGGGGACAAGCAAACGAACATTGCAAAATATGAAAAAGGTTCAGGATCATCCCCACGCGTATGGGGACAAGGCTGAGGCTTTTTTTAAGTCTGTGCAGGGTCTAGGATCATCCCCACGCGTATGGGGACAAGCAAATTTGACTGATTTTAAAGTTGGACTTGAGGGGATCATCCCCACGCGTATGGGGACAAGGCTTGCCCCCGCTGTAAATCCAAATCAGCCCGAGGATCATCCCCACGCGTATGGGGACAAGTTACAATGACATCGGTATGCACGCTTACATCGGGGATCATCCCCACGCGTATGGGGACAAGTGCGTGCAGAGCTGTTGTCACAAAGCGGTGATAGGATCATCCCCACGCGTATGGGGACAAGTTCAGTGTACTGCGTTTAATGGCAGATGTAATAGGATCATCCCCACGCGTATGGGGACAAGACTCCTGTGGTGTAATAGGTGTTTTCTTCATCGGGATCATCCCCACGCGTATGGGGACAAGTATTAACAGGAAATAACACGCAATTTCGTAAAAGGATCATCCCCACGCGTATGGGGACAAGCCTGAGAGTGCACCTCCTGATTGGCGTGATAAAGGATCATCCCCACGCGTATGGGGACAAGCAGACTTAACGCAATACTTAGCCGTCTCACAGAGGATCATCCCCACGCGTATGGGGACAAGAAGTAAAATGATAGTACATTTACCCAGAGTATAGGATCATCCCCACGCGTATGGGGACAAGGAGTTCCGGTTATCTGCAAAACGTCAATAGACAGGATCATCCCCACGCGTATGGGGACAAGTGTTTCCGCAAGCTTTTGTCGCCTGTTTCGACAGGATCATCCCCACGCGTATGGGGACAAGCGAACTCCTCGTTTGCACCGATAGCGTCCGACAGGATCATCCCCACGCGTATGGGGACAAGAGTTATCAACTTCTTCAGCTCTTCTGTTGATAAGGATCATCCCCACGCGTATGGGGACAAGCGGTATTTGCATTAATGTTGTTCGTTTTGTTCGGGATCATCCCCACGCGTATGGGGACAAGTATAGTTCGGCAAGCTGTCCTATTGTTTCTATAGGATCATCCCCACGCGTATGGGGACAAGATGAATTTCGATTCGGCAATATTGCCGTATGTGGGATCATCCCCACGCGTATGGGGACAAGACAGAAACAAAATTCGTTCTGAAAAACGGTGCAGGATCATCCCCACGCGTATGGGGACAAGTTCTAAGTATTTCCAGTATCGGCACTATTCTTAGGATCATCCCCACGCGTATGGGGACAAGCAATCTATCTCTCCTCGTTGCCTTGCTTGCTTGGGATCATCCCCACGCGTATGGGGACAAGTAATATATGTACAGTCAGGCTCTGAAACGGCTGGGATCATCCCCACGCGTATGGGGACAAGGTATAAACAATTTTAACGTTGTATTTATATAGAGGATCATCCCCACGCGTATGGGGACAAGCTATACCCACTGTGCCACACATAAAGCATAGCGGGATCATCCCCACGCGTATGGGGACAAGGATCTTTGAATCTGCGTTTTACCGCATTCTCGAGGATCATCCCCACGCGTATGGGGACAAGTTTATGCAGCCTTTTTTTAAAACATCAGACATAGGATCATCCCCACGCGTATGGGGACAAGTATCTTTCGCTGTCGCATTTTTTGATTCTCTAAGGATCATCCCCACGCGTATGGGGACAAGTTTTAACGGAGGTGCAACATGTTACTTGATGTAGGATCATCCCCACGCGTGTGGGGACAAGATGACAAGCCCCTTGTCGATTACGTGTTTATTAGGATCATCCCCACGCGTGTGGGGACAAGACGTTCCATTTTCAATGCCAATGTATCTGTTTAGGATCATCCCCACGCGTGTGGGGACAAGCTTTTTCCCTCATATGTGCCTCCTTATTATCGGGGATCATCCCCACGCGTGTGGGGACAAGCCTTTTGACCTCAACGGTTGACAACGCTGCTCGGGATCATCCCCACGCGTGTGGGGACAAGGGCAGATGTCGCCTTGGGATAATTCGATGTGGAGGATCATCCCCACGCGTGTGGGGACAAGACTTTGTAGCCTGACCGAAGAACTTCTTAGCCAGGATCATCCCCACGCGTGTGGGGACAAGCGATCTGACGATTTTCAATTATAAAGCTTACTGGGATCATCCCCACGCGTGTGGGGACAAGAGACCATCTACGGACTGCTTCGGCTGTTTCGTGGGATCATCCCCACGCGTGTGGGGACAAGGATGATCGTTGAAACACGAATCACAAATTGACGGGATCATCCCCACGCGTGTGGGGACAAGTGCAAATAAACTTGTAGAATTATTTGGTGGAAAGGATCATCCCCACGCGTGTGGGGACAAGCATTCTGTTTCTTGTTTTCTCCTTTTTTATTCAGGATCATCCCCACGCGTGTGGGGACAAGAAGCTAAACAAGTAAGCGTACCGCCCAACGCTAGGATCATCCCCACGCGTGTGGGGACAAGCAGACCAAGTACAGAGTTTGCAAGCCTTGTCTAGGATCATCCCCACGCGTGTGGGGACAAGTACATGGACGAGATAGCGTTTGAAACTGTCGGAGGATCATCCCCACGCGTATGGGGACAAGATAATTGACGTTTTAACGGAACATCTTGACGAGGGATCATCCCCACGCGTATGGGGACAAGTCGGAATAATTGCAGGCGTGAACGGCTGTAATGGGATCATCCCCACGCGTATGGGGACAAGGTGGCGAAAATCAGCAAGTGCGGTATGTACCTGGGATCATCCCCACGCGTATGGGGACAAGTTCCCATAGGGGTTATCAGAAATCCGATAGTGGGGATCATCCCCACGCGTATGGGGACAAGTTGCTGTAACTATTGCAGGTGCGTCTACTCCTAGGATCATCCCCACGCGTATGGGGACAAGCGGTTATCAATATGCCAGTATTCCCGATATTTAGGATCATCCCCACGCGTATGGGGACAAGTTAAATAAACCGTTATTAAGAAAATGATTACCAGGATCATCCCCACGCGTATGGGGACAAGTGATAACTATACTGTTGATGGTGATTTGTTCCGGGATCATCCCCACGCGTATGGGGACAAGGCATATTGTTTTGTTCCCATCTTGCGTATGTTGGGATCATCCCCACGCGTATGGGGACAAGAATGTTTGAGCTTAACATATGGTATCAGTTCGATAATCATCCCCACGCGTATGGGGACAAGAATCAAGTACAGCGCAAAGGGTTACAATACATAGGATCATCCCCACGCGTATGGGGACAAGATAAACATTCCTGCTATCGTTATGAATGCAGATGGATCATCCCCACGCGTATGGGGACAAGCTCGCTTGAAACTGAATATTTATCCATTATAAAGGATCATCCCCACGCGTATGGGGACAAGGTTGTTAAGGAAACAATCTTAAAATGCTTAATGGGATCATCCCCACGCGTATGGGGACAAGCATTTATCCGTCATCGGTTGAAACTTATGAAGAGGATCATCCCCACGCGTGTGGGGACAAGTGATACCATTGACGATTATGCTGCTCACGGCGAGGATCATCCCCACGCGTGTGGGGACAAGACGCTTGGCAGAGCAAACGATAATTACCAAAAGGGATCATCCCCACGCGTGTGGGGACAAGTTTTTGTAAGTGTTCCAAGCGTTAAGCAACCCAGGATCATCCCCACGCGTGTGGGGACAAGCGGGAGGGGTTTCGGCGGTCTTGCGCTTGCAGGGGATCATCCCCACGCGTGTGGGGACAAGCGCAATTTTTACGATTTCAACGCACTTGGTATAGGATCATCCCCACGCGTGTGGGGACAAGACGTTTTAGGATTTCTTTGCTTGCCCGTCACGCGGATCATCCCCACGCGTGTGGGGACAAGAACCCCGACACTTTCAACATCGGAATTTTCTGAGGATCATCCCCACGCGTGTGGGGACAAGTTATGCTGATATGGTAAGGAGGATTTACAATGAGGATCATCCCCACGCGTGTGGGGACAAGTCTGTACGGCACGAGCTGTTGCAGTCGGTGCGGGGATCATCCCCACGCGTGTGGGGACAAGGATATGATGATAATAAACGAGTTATCAGACTTAGGATCATCCCCACGCGTGTGGGGACAAGTACAGCAGTTTATCATCTGTACGGCACGAGCTGGGATCATCCCCACGCGTGTGGGGACAAGCGTGTTCTTGTCGCTGTGGTATTTGTGATACGAGGATCATCCCCACGCGTGTGGGGACAAGGATAGTAAGCATTTTTTTCTTGTGCCAATAATGGGATCATCCCCACGCGTGTGGGGACAAGTTGCAAAGCGATGTATAACGGCTTTTTTACCAAGGATCATCCCCACGCGTGTGGGGACAAGCCGCCACCGTTATTGATATGCTTCCCGCTCTTAGGATCATCCCCACGCGTGTGGGGACAAGTCTGAAAGTGTGTATCTGCGTGATAATGAGGCGGGATCATCCCCACGCGTGTGGGGACAAGCCCTCAACTGCTTCTACGGCTACTTCGCCTGCTGGGATCATCCCCACGCGTGTGGGGACAAGTCTTTGTGCTTTGAGGTGTTAGCTCTCGTTTCAGGATCATCCCCACGCGTGTGGGGACAAGATACAAATAATTTTGACGGTCTGCCTATCTGTGGGATCATCCCCACGCGTGTGGGGACAAGTAACGTTCCGCCTTTTATCTGCTTCGGCAATAAGGATCATCCCCACGCGTGTGGGGACAAGAACAGCCGCATCCCAACCCGAAAGGGTATAATAGGATCATCCCCACGCGTGTGGGGACAAGCTGCATAATATTTTATATCAAAAATATTAGGTGGGATCATCCCCACGCGTGTGGGGACAAGGTGGTACACCGCAAAGCAAAGAGCGGCAGAGAGGGATCATCCCCACGCGTGTGGGGACAAGTCGGCTCTCACCCTTCGGGGCGAAAGGAGATGAGGATCATCCCCACGCGTGTGTGGACAAGTTGAATTCATCGTTATATTTAACGCCAGAAACAGGATCATCCCCACGCGTGTGGGGACAAGTAAAACATCAACACGCACCGATAACTTAAAAGAGGATCATCCCCACGCGTGTGGGGACAAGTTGAGGTGTTCACCTCTCGTTTCATTGTCTATAGGATCATCCCCACGCGTGTGGGGACAAGCACGCTTTTGCATTTCCTTCAATCGTTCTGCTAGGATCATCCCCACGCGTGTGGGGACAAGGAAATGTCTACGGAACAATATCCGCCACCGTTAGGATCATCCCCACGCGTGTGGGGACAAGCTCGCCAACACTCCAGTCTGATAACTCGGTTAAGGATCATCCCCACGCGTGTGGGGACAAGGGGTGGCGATATAGGCACATCTAAGGTGCTGCCAGGATCATCCCCACGCGTGTGGGGACAAGAAACGATTTTGCACTCGCTAAAGGTTTTGCGTGGGATCATCCCCACGCGTGTGGGGACAAGTGGAAAGGCGGTGAAATAAAATGAAATACGTCAGGATCATCCCCACGCGTGTGGGGACAAG
>ENA-USUG01004128-USUG01004128.1-human-gut-metagenome-genome-assembly--contig:-NODE-4128-length-18496-cov-21.957870_pt1 | contig 18496 bp, 14 predicted proteins | sample MGYA00250059_ERZ773394 | MGnify/ENA primary metagenome ERZ773394 (study PRJEB29103, sample SAMN06111957) | human gut metagenome | biome: human gut; feature: ankylosing spondylitis patient; material... | reverse complement strand
ATTTTTGAAGGACAACGGAATCCACATAAATGACATGTGCCCTGCCTCCTCCGTGTTTTCGCCCCCTGCGCGCGGCGATGCGGTGAACGCGACCGGCTACGCTGCCTACAACGCGCTGCTCGCCGAGATCAGCGACCTGCGGCGCTCCGGCGCAAGCGACGTGCAGACCGACTTCAGCCACGATCTCCTGTCCGTGAACGACTACTACCAGACGCCCGGCTGGCTGCTGCGCGATCTTGACGGTGATGGGATCCCTGAGCTGCTGCTCGGCGCGGACTGGGGCGACGGCCATACCGTGATCTTCAATATTTACTGCCTCGACGGCGCAAAAGCCGTTCGCGTCGTGGACGGCTGGAGCCGCAGCCGCTGGTACCTCTGCACCGACGGCAGTCTCGCCCACGAGGGCAGCGACGGTGCGAGCGAGGGGACCTACTCTTACTACCGCTATGAAAACGGCGCGCTGCGGCATTTGGAAACTGTGATTTCTTTAGACGGCTGGCTCTACTCCGATACGACCGACCACTATGTTGGCGGCAAGGGCTTCCGCCCTGTCAGCGAGGACGAGGCGAACGCGGTGCGGGAAAAATATACCCACGAAACGCTGTCTTTTACGCCATTTGTGGTATGAGGATAGATAGTGTGGACTGTGGCGCAAGGTTGCAGCTCGCCAGTCCTCTACGGATATTACAGCCCCTGACCCACTTTTGACCCAGAACGCGAAAAAAGCGGGCAGGGCTGGACGGAAACAATGGAAAATCCGCCGAGCGAACGGCGGCAAAAAGCACAAATCGGAGCCGAAATGACTCTGATTTGCCCTTGAGACAACCTACGGACCAGAAGGCCGGGGGTTCGAATCCCTCACGGCGTACCAAAAGTCCTCGAAATCGTCTGATTTCGAGGACTTTTGCTTTTCATAAGTTCCGTTTTTAGGGTGCCGCTTTTTTCTGACCCAAACGCTGACCCCAACGGGAGCGGATAGCGGAAACCGTCAGACAGCACGGGATAGGATATTTCCCATTGTTTGCGCCGCTTTGAGCTGTGCGTCGGTGGTAACGTGGGCGTAGGTGTCCAGCGTGAAGCCTGCGGAGTAGTGGCCGAGCATGGAGGACACCGTTTTTACGTCCACGCCGTTTTGTAGGGCCATGGTCGCGAAGGTGTGGCGCAGGTCATGGAATCGGATGCGGGGCAGCCCCGCCCGTTTCAGCACCCGCTGGAGCATATGTAGCACGCTGTCCGGGGACATAGGGCCTCCGCTTGGCGATGGGAATACCCATTCGCTATTTCCGACTTTGCATTTCTGCATTTTCAGAACGTCTATCGCATCCGCCGACAGCGGCAGTGTGCGGTAGGCGTTTTTCGTTTTCAACGGTGCTTCGACCACCTTGCTGTTCTGCCGTGAGATGGCCCGTTGGATTTTCAGCACACCACGGTCGAGGTCGACATCCGTCCATTTCAGTCCCAACAGTTCGCCCCGCCGTAGGCCCGTGGCAAGGTCGAGGTAGTAGAGTTCGTACACGCCGCTGTCCCTGGCCTCCTGGAAGAAGGCGCTGAGCTGGTCGGCGGTCAGCGTTTTCATCTCCTTGTGTTCGACTTTCGGCAGGGCGCAGCCCTGTGTCGGATTGCGGGTTACCAACTTCTGCTCCATGGCGAGATTGTACGCCGAACCGATCATCTGATGGATGTTTCGCACGGTTTTCGGTGCCAAACCTTTCGGCTTTTTCTTGGCCTCAATGCGGTCTACCCGCCCGCCGTCCAGCAGGTGCTTGTAGAACCGCTGTAAGTCCAGAGAAGTGAGATCTGCCAACGGGATGCTGCCGATTTGCGGCTTGATGTGGTTTTTCAGAAAGCCCTGTGAGGTTTTGTAGGTCGATGGGCGCAGCTTGATTTTCGCATAGTTCTCCATCCAGACCTCCAGCCAACTCCCCACGGTGTAGGTCTTGGCCCGTCCGTAGTCGATGCCCACGTTTTCCTCGATGGCTTTTTTGAGTTTCTCCTTGACCTCGGCCTGCGTTTTACCCAGCACGTTCTTGATGATGGCTTTGCCGGTTTCCGGATCGTGACCGACGGTGTAGCGTCCTTCCCAGCGACCATCCTTTCGTTTGCGGATGTTGCCCTCGCCGTTTGCTCGTCGCTTTGGCATGGTATCAGCCCCTTTCGACAACGAACAATACCGTAACCAAGGGAACAAAGCTACCCGAAAGTCGAACTGTTATCAGAAAGTTATCATTTGCACCTCGGAGCCGCGCCGCCTTATCTTTGACTATTGCGGCGCAATTTCTGCACTGCCGGGGACGTTCTCTTTGGTTACAGCGGTGCGATTTTTGAACGCTTGAAAGTCTCTTTTCATTGACTACAGCGGCGCAAAATATACACGTTTTCCTCCGAAAATCGCCGCTGCTCAAAGAGCACTTTTTCGAGTGGTTGAAAGCGGAGGATTCCTCAACCGCCTGCGGAACGGTCACCTTGAAAAGTCCGCCGTCACGGGGGTCTGACGCCCCTCGCGTTCACCCAAGACCGCGAAAACGCCTCGCAAGGTGCACCTTAGACTGCGGTTTCAAAACCTCGGAAAGCCCCGCACTGCGGGGCTTTGTGGGTGGGCTGCGGGCGCTTGCGACTGCGGCCCTTTATCTTGTGCTAAAATCGAACGGCCTTCACCCCTCGAAAAACCTTCCTGAAAAGTTCAGTTTTTCGCCCAAACCCGTTCCCACGAATATCGCCAAAAAGTTACCGCCACAACGCTGTTTCAAACCGCTTTTCATCCCGTTTTTCAACTTCTTGCACAAATGGCCCACGTTTGCTTTCACGAGCGAAAGTGGGTACACACTCGGCTTTCGGAGAAGGATCGCACACAAGGGCTCACACGCCGAAACACGGGGCATTTCGGATGGGGGGTGGTATCACTACCCTCGGAGCGTTTCGCACGTTCACGAACATCCCCGGGCCGGGTGCCAGAACGGCGTATTTTGCCGCTTTTGGGCCTTGACCGGGTGTGCTCACAAAGAACACAGAGAGCCTTCGGGACAGTGATGCGCTTATGCGCGTCGCTGTCCCGAGGCGTCGCGGCCCCGCTGGGCTGCGTGATCCGTGGTGAGCATTTGTAACCCTTGATTCCGCCACGCTTTTATAGAAAAAGGCGACTGTTTTTCAACAATCGCCTTGAATTTGATGACTGAATATGAAGTTACAAGCAAGAAATTTTGTTGTCCGAAAGCCAGAAACCGTTGATATTACTGCGTTTTTTGAAAAGTTCTGTATCGCCACTCGGACCATGTAGGGACGAAGATTTTGATACCACGAGTATCAAGATTTCCGTCCCTATTTTTACTCAAAACTGCTGAAAGAGGTAGTTTTTCGTATATTTTGAAAGTAAGCATCGCCATTGACCGTGGTAGCTCCCGGTCTGTGGAGGTGCTTTTTTGTTTTTTCTTGGCCTTTGTATGCGTTGAAATTTTGAAAAAGGCGTTAAACTTTCGGGGCTGGAGTGGCAAAAGTCAAGATTCCCGTTAAATTTTTGGAGAGGTGTTAAAACATCATCCGCCTCAATCCAGGTGAAAATAAGTCTGCGTTCACAGATTTTTCTTGCTATTTTATATTAGAGCAGTTACAATGAGTGGTAGAATACAGACCTGCGGAGGGATAGGATGACTATCGTTTACGATAAGCTGTGGCACCGTTTAGCTGAAAAGGGCCTTAGAAAAAAAGACCTTCGTGAAGCTGCTGGGATTAGTCGAGCCTCTATAGCTAAACTTGGAAAAAATGAGATTGTAACGACTGCGGTGCTTGCAAAGATTTGTACGGCCCTTTCCTGTGACATTTCCGAAATTGCCGAAGTTTCTGACACATTGGCAGCGGACTGTACACCCATTCATATGGATGCACACCAGCGGTTTAGAGTTAATTCGTTTTTTGCGGGAATTGGTGGATTTGATATCGCCTTTGAGCAGCATGGCTTTGAGACAGTCTATTTATGTGAAATCAATCAATTCTGCAATGAAATCCTTACATCCCACTGGCCAAACGTGCCAAGGGCAACAGACATCTGCCAAGTAGCTGCCAATGATATACCAAAGGCCGAAGTGTGGTGTGGCGGATTCCCCTGTCAAGATATATCAGTAGCCAGAGGCGCTGCCACACGGCTTGGGTTGGGTGGTAGCCGCTCCGGATTATTTTTCCAGTATGCAAATTTAATAGAAGCTAAGTCCCCGGAGGTTGTTATTATTGAAAATGTTGAGGGCCTCTTCAACTCAAACGGTGGCCGCGACTTTGGCGTGATTTTACAACGAATGACTTCTATGGGATATGCGGTGGCATGGAGGCTTTTAAACAGCCGCTACTTTGGTGTCCCCCAATCTCGTCCTCGCGTTTATCTGTGCTGCTGGAAAAACTCACCTCAGAAAGCACAGAGAGTCATGTTCGATTCGGCGGGGGCGCACATATCCCCGAATGAGCGGAAAGATTTCTTGACAGAAGCCAGCAAAGAAAGTGAATACCCCAAGGTTCCCAAAGTAGCATATTGCCTTGCCGCGACATCCGGCAGACACACAGGCACTGATTGGAGCAGGACCTATGTTGTATGCGCAGATGGTGTACGGCGTTTAACTCCAAAAGAATATGAACGCCTCCAGGGCTTCCCCGACTACTGGACATTGCCCGCTCGATATACTGTTGATAGTGAGGATACCGATACTTTGCGGTATACTGCTATCGGAAATGCGGTATCTGTCCCGGTTGTAGAGTGGATTGCGCAGAGAGTCCATACCGAACTTTTGACTAACCGTCCGCTTCTTAGCCGAGACGACCTACAATCCTATGTTCCTGAGTTCTCTAAAACAGCCTGGTCACCGCTTCATCTATCGGAAATCGACTTCTCTGACGAATCGAGCAGCTATAAGTGGCCTAAAGCGGGGCTTGCCTGGGATGATTCATTTATTGGAAGCGCTGTGAGCCCCACTCCGGCAAAGCCTATCCCGTCCAGCCTGTTGGATATTGTGGAACGAGAACGGGTCGGAGAACGCTACTACCTAACATCAAATGCCGCAGAGGGAATCATCCGCCGCGTTGACAATCAAGGCCGGAAGCTCTTTCCACCTTTGCGGAAGGCGTTGGAAGCCGAGAAATCAAAGAAAGTTGCTGGGGGGATATAAATGACATTTGCTACATTGCGGCTTGGTAAAACGAGTGTTGAGGACATAAGGCTGATCGATGCGCAAGAGAGCGGCATCTTGACTTCACCTATGACTATTTCGGTGGTCTGTACTCAGGTTCCTGCGGACCTCTTACCGGGAACCTACACGTTTTTGTGGCTGGGTTCCGATAACAGCAAAGGTATGCCTACAACATGGAAACAAGGCTTTAAGGCCCTTGGTGTGGTCAGGAGCATAGACCGCGGAGAAAAATACAATGATGAAAGTACCACGGTCGTTGATATTTCTTACATCTTTCCAGATGCGGTGAGCCGCACTGACATTTTGAGAGATGCTCCTACAGCATATTATTGGTGTTCTACGCTGCCTGTGATCGGCCTTGATGACCACTCAAACCAGACCATTCGGATGATCACGCAGGATTCGGAGCGTTCAGAGCTAAAAGCCTTTTTCTTTGTCCTCCGCGCAGTATGTCCTGACTTCCGCCAAGATTCCGTAACTGCCTACCCAGAATTAGAGCCTTTATTTGATTACATAGTTCCCAACCCGCGCGGATTTTATGGCGAAGAAACAGCCGCACATGAGTATACTCGTGAAGAACTGATGGCAATGGATAATAAAGAGTTCATTTTTACCAGTCTCGACATGATGTCGCGCCATCGGGTTTTTAATGGCTACACTTTGCCAGCTCTTGAAAGCCGGGAGCAGTGTTCTCTGTTATTCCGGCACAATAATTTACACGGCATCCTTTATAAGCGTCCCGCAGGAACAACGGATGAAGAGCTTAGAGCAGGGATGCATGATGAATCTGGCCGTCCACGCTACTATGCAGACACATACAGTATTGGTGAAGATGAATACTATGTTTCCTCTCAGTGGCGTCCGGACCGAGAGGATGCCAGAGGCGCTTTCCTTGACTGGCTGTTCGAGTTGCTCTTGACGATTCGCTTTGAAACTGGCCTCCCAACCTCCTTCGAGCGAAACAGGATCGTATTCGGCGCTCCCGGTACTGGCAAGAGCCACCGACTGAACGAGGACAAAGATTCCCTGCTGGCTGATACCAGCGGTTCCTATGAACGTGTCACCTTCCACCCAGAGTATACCTATTCGCAGTTTGTCGGCAGCTACAAGCCGGTGACCGGGCCAACCGGAGAAATTCGTTATGACTTTGTACCGGGGCCTTTTATGCGCGTCCTGGTAGCGGCATTAAAAAGCGGACGCACCGAATCTCCCCAACCCCACCTTCTGCTCATCGAAGAAATCAATCGTGCAAAAGTGGCCGCAGTGTTCGGTGAGGTATTCCAGCTCTTGGATCGCTCCGACTCAGGGGCAAGTGAGTATGAAATCCACGCCACGGAGGATATCAGAAAATATCTGATTTCCGAACTTGGCAAATCCCCGGACAGCCTCCGTATCCCGGACAACATGTTCATTTGGGCAACGATGAACAGTGCGGATCAGGGAGTCTACCCGATGGACACCGCCTTCAAGCGGCGGTGGAGTTTTGAGTACATCGGTATCGATGAGAACGATGCCGAGGTTGGTGGTGTCGTTACTCTGGGGTACGGTGGCCACGCCCGTGACATCAACTGGAACCAACTCAGGAAGGCCATCAATGACACACTGGCTGTGACATATAGCATCAACGAGGACAAGCTGCTCGGCCCCTATTTCCTGTCAAGGCAGGTCTTTGCCTATGGCGGCGATCAGCGGATGACCGCCCCGGAAAAGTTTATTTCTGCATTTAAGAGCAAGGTCATCATGTATCTTTATGAGGATGCTGCCAAATCGGTCAAACGCCGTCTGTTCGAGGGGTGCGATGCAAGTAAGTATTCCTCTGTGTGTTCTGCTTTTGATGAAACGGGGATTGAAATATTCGGAACGGATTTCCTTGCCAAGTACAATGACTTCGAGAGGTGACCGATATGGGATTCATCTCTCGGTATGTGCGTGAGCAGAAACGTTATACCAAAAATGAAATCAAGTCCATCTTCAGCTTTAGCGAGTCCGAGGCTGAATCCTTCATCCGGCGGCTCAAATCATTTGGCATCATGAAGGCTGTTAAGAATACTGCGGGACAGAGGGACCTTTCGGATTTGTCGGACGCCGATATCGAAATAGCCGATGACACTGGCGAGAGCAGTGAATGCTTCTATGTTTTCACCTATGTGGGTGTGCTGACAATCGGCGACAGAGTTGTCAAGTGTTTCCCCAAATACATTACTCAGAATGATGCCCCAGATACAGAGATGAAACAGGTTATCCGAGTTTTACGAAGGTACGGCAGCAAAGAGCAAATCGTCAACCTCTACAATGGAGATGGCCAGAGCAGCAGTTTTAACATTCTTGCGGTTATGTTGTTTCTTCTGGAGGACTACCATCAATATGGTGCGTATATCAATTCCGAGGATATTGTTGAAGTCAATGGCGAAGGGCCTATCCTTTGGGGGCAGACCATTGACAACGGGTTTGCATTGATCAGCAGCAACCGCCCGTACTACGTTGACATCTACACACACCGCTCCGTTGACGATGAGCAGGACTTTTTCCATCGTCTGCATAGATGTATTGTTTCCGAAAGCTCCCGCCAGCTTCGAGATGCAGGGCTGATAGACCTCTTTGATTTGGTGGAGGCAGATGTTTCCGATGAGGCTCTGGAAGATTTCGGTGACAGAGAATACATTCTTTATCGGCTCCAGTCTGAATTGGGGGTTCAGTTCAATACACACAAACAGACGATTCTCAAAACACTCTATGCTTTCATCTCATACCATCGTACTCTTATCGAGTCCGAAGGCATCAGTATGTACGGGACGAACAGTTTCAATCTGGTGTGGGAAAATGTCTGCGCGGAAGTGTTCAACAACAAACTCAAAACGCAGCTCCGCCACCTTCCGTTTCCAGACGGACTGGCCCCAGGCTATGACTCCAAGACTCTTCTTATCGATATCATTGAAAAACCGCAGTGGCAAGGCTGGAACGCTGATGGCACAGCATTTGTGAAAGCGGCTGCAGAGACGCTTACTCCAGACCTTATCAACATCTATGAGGAAGATGGCGCCTATACATTCGTGATTTTTGATGCCAAGTATTATTGCATCCAGCTCGAAAGCGGCAAGCCGCTAAGAGGACAGCCTGGAGTTGGAGATGTGACAAAGCAGTATCTTTATCAGTTGGCCTACCGGGATTTTATCAGTCAGAACCATATCCAAGACGTAAAGAATTGTTTTCTGATGCCAACTGAGCAAGCCAATGTGGTCAAACTTGGTGCTGTCTCGCTCCCCATGTTACACGATTTGGATCTGACCGATATTCAAATTCGCTTGCTTCCGGCGGTAAAAATGTATGATCTATACTTGAGTCGAAAGTCTTTAGACATATCCGCATTAGAACTCTAATTGTCCTAACCGCACAAGTCGGGGAGCGAAACCAGTTTGCTCCCCGCTTTGTGTATACAGGTTCTCGGTGCCATAGGTACTGGTGGATGAGTAACTGTATTATGATAGCAGCGAAACGGAGGTGGCCCAATGGATGATTTAACAAAGGAACAGCGGCACAAGGCGATGTCGCGTATTCGCTCCAAAGACACTGCTATTGAAGTGAAGCTCCGAAAGGCTTTATGGCACAGCGGCTACCGTTACCGAAAGAACTACGCTGCTTTGCTTGGGAAACCGGATATAGTGTTGACCAAATATAAAATTGCCATCTTCTGCGACAGTGAATTCTTTCATGGAAAGGACTGGTATACAGTATTGCTCCCCAGGATTCGAAACGGAGTAAATTCAGAATATTGGGAAAAGAAAAAATCCCGCAATATGGAAAGGGATAATGAAATAAACCGAAAATTGAATTATCTTGGGTGGACAGTTATCCGTTTCTGGGGAAGGGACATCTCCAAAAACACCGAAGAGTGCATAGCTGTCATTAAGGATTGCATTTTCGAGCAGACAGTGAATCATATAGAATGCTCATATGAGCCACCCGACTCACTTGATGAAGATATCTGAGTTGGATTTCAGAAGTACATTAACCACTGGTACGCCATTTCGCTTGGCATATGCCACCGTATTCCTTGTTCCTCCAGATTCGCCGTTGTAGACAGCGATAACTCTTGCCGCGTGGTCAACCATCCACTCGTTCCTCCTCTGGAAACAATCCCGGCTGTAGCTTGGGCAGATGAACCGCACCAAATCGGCTTGTTTCATGACCCGCCGATACCGCTCCTGCCAGTCCTGGCTCCAGCGAACCTCAAAGTCCCGATAAGGGCTGGCACAGATGAGCCGAATAGCTGCTCCATTGGCTCGAAGATCCAACACGATTTCTGCTACCCAGAGATCGACCCCTCGCGCCGTTCCAGATATGAATGTTCGAAATCTGTCAGCAATAGCTGTGCGGATTTCTTTTTTTAGTGCCTCTACGACTACCGCCTCCGGCTGTTCCAGCTTTTCCGGCCTGTGTCCAGCGAAGCAGCTCCTTTTACGCTGCACCAACCACTCGCTCCACGCGGTTCATATTGAAAGCCCGCCTTAAAATAGGTTGATTTCCACCTACAATTTGCGTATAATAGGTGCTACGAGGAGGTGTTCCCATGACCATTGATACGAACACGATCGTTTCCGTGACGGAGGCCAATCAGAATTTTTCCCGCGTGACGCGCATCGCTGAAACGAATGGACAGGCTGTGATTTTCAAAAATAACCGCCCCAAATATATGTTGGTCGATTTGGACAATTCGCCCTTGATCGATATGACAGATGATGAGAAGATCGACTTTGTGGCGGCAAGAATCTTGAAGAAATATAAGCCCGCGTTTATGGAGTTGGCAAAATGATCAAATTCTCAAAAGAGAAAGTCTTGCTGCTTCACAGGCTCATCGCGGAGGAAACTGGCGGGAGCATCGGCGTCAGGGATGAGGCTCTGCTGGAGTCCGCGCTGGAGAACGTCTTTTCCGGCTTTGGCGGACAGGAATTCTACCCCACCAAGGAGGAAAAGGGCGCCCGGCTGGGCTATGCGCTCATCCCCAACCATGCCTTTGTGGATGGCAATAAGCGCATCGGTATGTATGTGATGCTGACCTTTCTGGAGGTCAACGGTATTCGGCTGGACTGCACTAATGATGAGGTCGTCGAGGTCGGTCTTGCTGTCGCCTCCGGCGCGATGGACGGCGAGACGCTGTTGGAGTGGGTGCGGGCGCACCGTGTCTGACCCACTTTTGACCCAGAATAGGATTGGAGCGGGCAGGGCTGGACGGAAACAATGGAAAATCCGCCGAGTGAACGGTGGTAAAAAGCACAAATCGGAGCCGAAATGACTCCGATTTGCCCGTGAGACAACCTACGGACCAGAAGGCCGGGGGTTCGAATCCCTCACGGCGTACCAAAAGTCCTCGAAATCGTCTGATTTCGAGGGCTTTTGCTTTTCATAAGTTCCGTTTTTTGGTGCTGCTTTTTTCTGACCCAAACGCTGACCCCAACGGGAGCGGGTAGCGGAAAGCATCAGACGGCACGAGATAGGATGTTCCCCATCGTTTGGGCAGCTTTGAGCTGGGCGTCCGTGGTGACGTGGGCGTAGGTATCCAGCGTGAACCCAGCCGAGTAGTGGCCCAGCATCGAGGACACGGTCTTGACGTCCACGCCGTTTTGCAGGGCCATCGTCGCGAAGGTGTGGCGGAGATCATGAAAGCGTATGCGGGGCAGTCCGGCCCGTTTCAGTACTCTTTGCAGCATATGCAGGACGCTGTCCGGGGACATGGGGCCTCCGGTGGGCGATGGGAATACCCATTCGCTGTTACCCGTTTTTCTTCTTTGTTGCATCAGAACGTTTATCGCATCTGCCGACAGTGGCAAGGTGCGATAGGCGTTTTTTGTTTTCAGCGGGGCCTCGACCACTTTTCCGTTTTGCCGGGAAATGGCCCGCTGAATTTTCAGCACACCACGGTCGAGGTCAACGTCCGTCCACTTCAGCCCCAGCAGTTCCCCACGGCGCAGGCCGGTGGTCAGGTCGATGTAGTACAGGGCGAACACGCCGCTATCCCTGGCCTCGCGGAAGAAGGCGCTGAGTTGGTCGGCGGTCAGGGTTTTCATCTCTTTGTGTTCGACTTTTGGCAAGGCGCAGCCCTGCGTTGGATTTTTCGTGACGAGGTGTTGCTCGATAGCGAGGTTGTACGCCGAGCCGATCATCTGATGGATGTTTCGCACGGTTTTCGGTGCCAAACCTTTCGGCTTTTTCTTGGCCTCGATGCGGTCTACTCGCCCGCCGTCCAGCAGGTGCTTGTAGAACCGTTGTAAGTCCAGAGAAGTCAGGTCTGCCAGCGGGATGCCGCCGATCTGCGGCTTGATGTGGTTTTTCAGAAAGCCTTGTGAGGTTTTGAAGGTCGATGGGCGCAGCTTGATTTTTGCGTAGTTCTCCATCCACACTTCCAGCCAACTTCCCACGGTGTAGGTCTTGGCCCGTCCGTAGTCGATGCCGACGTTTTCCTCGATGGCTTTTTTCAGTTTTTCTTTTACCTCCGCTTGCGTCTTGCCGAGGACGTTTTTGATGATGGCCTTGCCAGTTTCCGGATCGTGACCGACTGTGTACCGGCCCTCCCATCGACCGTCCTTTCGTTTGCGGATGTTCCCTTCCCCGTTCGCTCGTCTTTTCGGCATGGTATCAGCCCCTTTCGCAACGAACAATACCGTAACCAAGGGAACAAAGCTACCGGAAAACGGAATCGTTATCAGAAAGTTATCATTTGCCCCTCGGAGTCGTGCCGCCCTTATCTTTGCCTATTGCGGCGCAATTTCTGCGCTGCCGGGGGCGTTCTCTTTGGTTTCAGCGGTGCGATTTTTGAACGGATGAAAAGTCCTTTTTATTGACTACAGCGGCTCAAAATATGCACATCTTACTCAGAAAATCGCCGCTGTGCTGAAAGCACTTTTTTGAGCGGTTGAAAACGAAAAATTCCTCAACCGCCTGCGGAACGTCCACCTTGAAAAGTCTGCTGTTGCTGGGGTCTAATGCCCCTCATGTTCACCTACGACTGCGAAAACGCCTCTCAAGGTGCACCTTAGACTGCGGTTTCAAAACCTCGGAAAGCCCCGCACTGCGGGGCTTTGTGGGCGGGCTGCGGGCGCTTGCGACTGCGGCCCTTTATCTTGTGCTAAAATCGAACGGCCCTCACCGCTCGAAAAACCCTCCTGTAAAGTTCGGCTTTTCGCTCAAAACCGTTCCTGCAAATATCGCCAAAAAGTTACCGCCACAACGCTGTTTCAAACCACTTTTCATCCCGGCTTTCAACTTCTCGTACAAATGGCCCACGTTCGCTTTCACGGGTGAAAGTGGGTACACACTCGGCTTTCGGAGAAGGATCGCACACAGCGGCTTACACGGCGAAACAGGGGCATTTCGGATGGGGGTGGTATCACTACCCTCGGAGCGTTCCGCACGTTCACAAACATCCCCGGCCCGGGTGTCAGAACGGCAAACTTTGCCGCTTTGGGGTCTTGACCGGGGGTGCTCCCGAAGAATGCAGAGAGCCTTCGGAGCAGCGATGCGCTTATGCGCGTCGCTGCTCCGAAGGCGTCGCGGCCCCGCTGGGCTGCGTGATCTTTTTTGCTTCTGTCGAAATTGCGGCTTGTACACCCTGCGCTCAGGGCCTTTCCGTGTATGCGAGGCGAGGGGTGGTATCACTACCCTCGGCGTGCTTTGCGTGCTGCTGAAACGCCGGACGGCCGCTTGTCAAAACAGCTCATTTGCCGTTTTCTGAGGTCAGGTGGGCGTAGTTCCCCGCACGATTCCTATTTTCTTGCGAATACACAGAATTTTCTGTTGGCAGTTCCAGTTGCAAACGCTTTTGCGTTATGGTACGATAAGTTCAGCAAACTGGAATCTGTTACACTCTTTCTTTCATCTTTTTATTATAAATCACAAGAACCATTATAAAATAAAGTAACTGTCCAATTAATATTCTCACTATTTGCATATTGTCTGCTTCATTATTTGAAACAACATGTACAAGATTTGTTACGGCAACATTAGTGCAAGCCTAAGAAGTGTTGTGGCTTCCTCGTCGGTCATGTTCTTTGCTTCCGGCACAATGCTTTCAAAGACCGCGCCCCGGACAATAAGGCGGTGGCTGCGCGTTCTGCGTTCCTCTTTGGATAACTTCTGACGTAACATCTTTTCTCGGTTCTCAAACTGCCGGATTTTCTTCTTGCTGTCCTCAATCTCGGCGGTCAATTCCTCGCGGGTTTTCTCTCTCGGTTTCGTCATGGCTGGTCGCTCCTTTCTGCCTGTTTGCAAAAGAAAAGAGCAGCCGTTTTCTGTGTGAAAATAGCTGCTCTTGGTGGGTGGGTTATTCAGTTGTTAGCGGACTGTTGTCTGTGCGGCAAACTGGAATTTATCTTTCTAAAACCATTCTTGCCGCAACGACAGGAGATCCAAGTTCAATGATTTGCTCTCTGCCGTCAAAACGGTATCCACATCGTTCATAAAAACGGATGGCTTTTGTGTTTTCTTTCAGTACCCAGACTGCAATTTTCGAATGATCAGCAAGCTCTGAGAGCGCCGTCTGCATCAAGCGATACCCAATGCCTTTTCCGTAATACTGCGATAAAATATAAATAGCAAAAACTTCTCCGGCGTTCTCGAGTTCGTCATTGCGATATTTGCCAAAGCCGACGAATCCAATAACGGAATCGCCGTCTTTTGCGATGATGACATTATCCGTCCGACGAAAAGCAATTTTTTCGCACTTATCCAATGTCAGCGAGTCAAGATACCGTTGATCCACAATACCGGAATACGCTTCCTGCCAGGATTTCCAATGAACGTATGCTTTCCCTTTGATCTCGGCATCGGTTTCCATCTTTTTTATAACTATATTCATACGAGTTCACCTCTACAAAGCCCGATTTGTCTTTCTGTGTCGAAAGAATTATACCATACAGATGTGAACATTTCCATATCCTTTTAGCGGTTCAGCTGCATTGTCTTTTTGGCGTACTGCCGCGCCCTCTCCCGGCGTTCCTCGCTGTATGGGGCGGTCAGACGGAAAGAGAACCGCCCCTTGCGGATTTCAAACTCCATGCAGCCCGTGTCCGGGTCTGTGTCGGTCTGGCGGCACTGGTCGGGGTGCTGTCCGGCGTAGGCGGCAAGCCGCTTCTTTAAGTCGGTGTTTTGGGTGCGGATATGGATAAGCGGTTCTTTCTCGTCAAACCAAATGTCGGTAGTCTTTTCCTGCTTCGTAAGCCCTGTTCTCATAAACTCTCCTTTCTGCTCCCTTGTTGCGCAATAACCAATCGACCTCGGTTCCAACTTTGACCCACTTTTGACCCAGAATCCGAAAAAAGCGAGCAGGGCTGGACGGAGACAACGGAAAATCCGTCGAGCGAATAGTGGTAAAAAGCACAAATCGGAGCCGAAACGGCTCCGATTTGCCCTTGAGACAACCTACGGACCAGAAGGCCGGGGGTTCGAATCCCTCACGGCGTACCAAAAGTCCTCGAAATCGTCTGATTTCGAGGACTTTTGCTTTTCATAAGTTCCGTTTTTAGGGTGCCGCTTTTTTCTGACCCAAACGCTGACCCCAACGGGAGCGGATAGCGGAAAGCATCAGACGGCACGGGAGAGGATGTTCCCCATCGTCTGGGCTGCTTTCAGCTGCGCATCGGTGGTAACGTGGGCGTAGGTGTCCAGTGTGAAGCCCGCCGAGTAGTGACCCAGCATACTGCTGACGGTTTTCACGTCCACGCCGTTCTGGAGCGCCATGGTTGCGAAGGTGTGGCGGAGATCGTGGAAGCGTATTCTCGGGAGGCCCGCCCGTTTCAGCACCCGCTGGAGCATATGCAGCACGCTGTCCGGGGACATGGGGCCTCCGGTTGGGGACGGAAATATCCATTCGCTGTTTCCGACTTTGCATTTCTGCATTTTCAGTACGCTTATCGCGTCTGCCGACAGGGGCAGCATTCGATAGGCGTTTTTCGTTTTCAGTGGGGCCTCGACTACCTTGCCGTTCTGCCGTGAGATGGCCCGTTGGATTTTCAACACACCACGGTCGAGGTCAACGTCTGCCCATTTCAGTCCCAGCAGTTCGCCCCGCCGCAGTCCGGTAGCGAGGTCGAGGTAGTAGAGTTCGTACACGCCGCTGTCTCTGGCCTCATGGAAGAAGGCGCTGAGCTGGTCGGCGGTCAGCGTTTTCATCTCCTTGTGTTCGACTTTCGGCAGGGCGCAGCCCTGTGTCGGATTGCGGGTTACCAACTTCTGCTCCATGGCGAGATTGTACGCCGAGCCGATCATCTGGTGGATGTTGCGGACGGTTTTCGGTGCCAGTCCTTTTGGCTTCTTTTTCGCTTCGATGCGGTCTACTCGCCCGCCGTCCAGCAGGTGCTTGTAGAACCGTTGTAAGTCCAGAGAAGTCAGGTCTGCCAGCGGGATGCCGCCGATCTGCGGCTTGATGTGGTTTTTCAGAAAGCCTTGTGAGGTTTTGAAGGTCGATGGGCGCAGCTTGATTTTTGCGTAGTTCTCCATCCACACTTCCAGCCAACTTCCCACGGTGTAGGTCTTGGCCCGCCCGTAGTCGATGCCCACATTTTCTTCGATGGCCTTTTTCAGCTTTTCCTTGACTTCGGCCTGCGTCTTGCCGAGGACGTTTTTGATGATGGCCTTGCCAGTTTCCGGATCGTGACCGACTGTGTACCAGCCCTCCCATCGACCGTCCTTTCGTTTGCGGATGTTCCCTTCCCCGTTTGCTCGTCGCTTTGGCATGGTATCAGCCCCTTTCGCAACGAACAATACCGTAACCAAGGGAACAAAGCTACCCGAAAGTCGAACTGTTATCAGAAAGTTATCATTTGAAGGGGATGCCCTATCTTTGTCTATGGCGGCGCAATTTTTGCGCTGCCGGGGGCGTCCTCTTTGGTTACAGCGGTGCAATTTTTGGACGGTTGAAAGTCTCTTTTCATTGACTACAGCGGCTCAAAATATGCGCGATCTGCGCCATCGGTCATGCGGATGCGATTACCTCGATTTCCTTCCGAAACGACCATAAGGCACCACCAAAATCCTTGGGACACCTGCGTTTGCGGGAACCAAGACGCCAGCCGCTCTGAAATTTCCTTCAAAAGGCGTCACAACCGACTGCGTTGAAACCCCCGTCAACTGCCCGCACTGCGGGCAGAAGTGATTGGGCAGAGCGTCGGTTCCGACGCCAATCCTTTATCCTGCTTTCTTTTTCGTCCTCGAAAAAGGCTCGAAAAGCGCAGGAAACGCAGTCATACCAACGTTTCCAATGCATCGGTCATACGGACTTCAATGGTCTCTCAAACGCTGTTACACCCCCCTTCCCTACTTCCATCAATGGGTACCACGCGGCAAAAAAGCTCTTGTCGCAATCGCCTGCAAAACGGCCCACATTCGCTTTTGCGGATGAAAGTGGGTACACTGCCAACAGGATCGCACACAGCGGCTTACACGGCGAAACACGGGCCTTCCGGACAGGGCCGCTATCACTACCCTCGGAGCGTTCCGCACGTTCACAAATATCCCCGGGCCGGGTGTCAGAACGGCGTACTTTGCCGCTTTTTGGCCTTGGCCGGGGGTGCTCCCAAAGAACGCAGAGAGCCTTCGGAACAGCGATGCGCTTATGCGCGTCGCTGTTCCGAGGCGTCGCGGCCCCGCCGGGCTGCGTGATCTGTTTGCAATTTGGTGATGTTGCTGTTTTTTTACTCTGTGCGCAGTACTTTCTGAACGTGCGAGACGGGGATGGTATCACCACCCTCGGCGTGCTCTGCGTGCTGCTGAAATGCCGGACGGCCGCTTATCAAAGCTGCTATTTTGCCGTTTTCTGAGATTAGGTGATTATCATTGATTTCAGCAGAGGAAAACATGATTTCCTTTTTCCAGTTGCAGGAATATCCGATGGATTCGCCTCGCATTCGCTTTCACAGGCAAAATCGGGTACACACTCGCCTTCGCCAACAGGATTGCACACAAGGGCTCACACGGCGAAACAGGGGCGATTCGGATGGGGGTGGTATCACTATCCTCGGCGCGCTTTGCATGTTCTCGAAACGCTGGACGGCCGCTTGTCAAAACGACTTGTTTGCCGTTTTCTGAGGTCGATGGGCATTGCTCCCCGCGCGACGCCTATTTTCTTGCGAATATACAGGTATCCCTGTCGGCAATTTCAGTAGCAAACGTTTTTGCGTTATGGTATGATAAGTCCCACAAATCCGGACTTTCGGAGATGAGGGTAAGCCAGAATAACAGAAAAGGAAAAAATGCTGAGCAAATGCTTCATGACGCGAATGATGCTAAAGAGCTATCAGATGATTGGGATCGGGCAAAGGATCTTTGTTATGATTACAACCAGCTTCGCCCATCTAAAGAGCTTTTTGCATTGTGATGAGATTGTCAAGGGTAAATTACACCAGTAATTTTTTGAAATCATTTGTTTTAGAAATTCAAGGGATATATTTTATTCCCCACTGCATAATGGCATAAAATACCGGCAACAAATCTTGCCCTTTCAGTGTTAGGGAGTATTCTACTCGCAGGGGTATTTCATTATATTGGATACGCTGAACCAATTCATCCGCTTCCAGATCCTTCAGGGCGTTGGTCAGAGCTGTGTTGGTGATGGGCTTGAGAACTTTTTTCAGTTCCCCAAACCGCATGGGACACTTGATGCATAGTTCATAGAGAATTTGGAGTTTCCATTTGCCCTGCAGCATTTGAACCACCGGCGTGACCGGGCAGTTTCCATCATCGGTTAGAATGACACTGCCAACCTTTTCTTTGAATTCTTCATAAGTCATAATTGGATCTTTCCTCGTCTTTTGCAGTATATTTTTTGATACCAGGTACAAATAATTTGCGTACTTGAACAAAAATTGCTATCAGATATAATAAATATATCACTGGTTGGCCATGCAGTCAACGACTGAAATTTCTTAGAAAGGTCTGAATGACATGAAAGAACTGAACATTATGGAGGCTACTGTTCTGACCTCCCCCAATCCGCTGACACTGATCTGTTCTAAAAAGGAGGACGGTTCTACAAACCTGGCTCCCATTTGCTTTGTGTCTTACCTCTCCTTCAATCCGCCTATGGTGGGCTTCGCCACAGGAAAACAGTCCCACACCGGTGAGCGGGTACGGGAGACCGGTAAGGTGATTGTCACCGTTCCTGGCGAGAGTCTTGCTCAGGTGGTGATGACCTGCGGAGCGTCTACCGGTGCCAAAACCGACAAGGTGGCCGCCAACAACATCGAGATGATGGCTGTGGAGGGCAGTGACATCCAGATTCCGGCGGACACCCGGCTGGCGATGGTGGCTACCTTGCAGCAGTCGGTGGAGGTGGGCGACCATAT
>ENA-USUG01004126-USUG01004126.1-human-gut-metagenome-genome-assembly--contig:-NODE-4126-length-18507-cov-4.610038_pt1 | contig 18507 bp, 13 predicted proteins | sample MGYA00250059_ERZ773394 | MGnify/ENA primary metagenome ERZ773394 (study PRJEB29103, sample SAMN06111957) | human gut metagenome | biome: human gut; feature: ankylosing spondylitis patient; material... | reverse complement strand
TTTTTTCAAGCAGAAGACGGCATACGAGATAAGCTAGTGACTGGAGTTCAGACGTGTGCTCTTCCGATCTGTTCTGGGGATTGCCGAAGAGCTGGGCAGGGGAGCCCTGTTCCAGAACCTTTCCGTCGTCCATGAACAGCACCCGGTTGCCGACCTCACGGGCAAAGCCCATCTCGTGGGTGACGACCACCATGGTCATGCCGGTCTCTGCCAGCTCCTTCATGACGGCCAGAACCTCGCCGACCATTTCCGGGTCGAGAGCGGAGGTGGGTTCGTCAAAAAGCATGACCTTGGGGTTCATGGCCAATGCACGGACGATGGCAATACGCTGCTTCTGGCCGCCGGAGAGCTGGTTGGGATAGGCGTCCGCCTTTTCTTCCAGACTGACCCGGCGCAGCAGCTGGGTGGCCTTGTCGTCCGCTTCCGCCTGCGTCATCAAGCCGGTGCGCACGGGGGCGAGGGTGATGTTCTTGCGGATGGTCATGTTGGGGAAGAGGTTGAAGTGCTGGAACACCATGCCCATTTTCCGACGGACCACGTCGATGTCCGTCTTGGGGTCGGTGATGACCTCGCCGTCAAAGGTGATGGTGCCGGAGGTTGGTTCTTCCAGCAGGTTCAGACTGCGCAGGAACGTGGACTTGCCGGAGCCGGAGGGGCCGATGATGACCATTTTGTCCCCGGGGTAAATGTGTTCGGAAATGTCCTTGAGAACCAGATGGTCGCCGAAGGATTTGCTCAGATGCTTAACGTCTATCACTTTGACGCAGCCTCCTTTCCAGTAAACTTTGCAGCCAGCTGAATACCATGACCAGCAGCAGGTAGATGCAGGCGATGCCGATGAGGGGGAACATCTGCTCGTAGGTTCGGCCGTAGATGGCCTGAGCGGCGTAGACCATTTCCTTGCCGCCGATGACGGTGATGAGGGAGGTGTCCTTCAGCAGCATGATGAACTCGTTGCCGAGGGCGGGGAGAATGGCCTTGAATGCCTGCGGAATGACGATCAGACGCATGGTGTCGATGTAGCCGAGGCCAAGGCTCCGTCCCGCTTCGGCCTGACCCGGGTCAAGGGACATGAGGCCGCCCCGGATGATCTCGGAGACGTAAGCGCCGGAGTTGATGCCCAGCGTCAGCGCGCCCACCATGGTGTAGTTCCGGGAGAAGGAGAAGATAACGAAGCCCATGATCAGCAGCTGCACCATCATGGGCGTGCCGCGGATGACGGTGACGTATACCTTGCAGATGCCGTTGAACAGGCCGAGAATGGGGTTCTTGTGCCCTGTCCGCTGCTGGTCGTGGGCGGTCCGGATCACGGCCACCACAATGCCGAGGAGAATGCCCAGTGTCAGCGCCATGGCCGTGACCAGAAGGGTGGTGCCGACGCCGTTCAGGTACTGCTTCCAGCGGCTTCCTTCGATAAATGCCTGATAGAATTTGACGTAGAATTCCTGCCAGAAGGATGCGGTGCCGTCCCGCATCAGGGGTTTCCAAAGTTCGTAAAGTTCCACAGCTTCACCTTCTCATTTAATATTGCGCAGTATCGTGTTATACGCAGAAAATCGGCCTTCCCAGCGCGAAGGTCGGTTTTCCGGGTACAACCGTGCCAAGGGCGGCTTGAGCCGCCCCTGGCTGAGCGATTGGATTATTCAGCGGAGATGTACTTGTCAACGATGGACTGGACGGTGCCGTCGGCGGTCAGCTCGGCCAGCGCCTGGTTGATGGCGTCGAGCAATGCGGTGTTGTCCTTGTTCACGCCGATGGCGTAGCTCTCGGTGACGTACTCGGTGTCCAGAATGGTCAGACCGGCGTTGGCGGCAACAAAAGCCTCAGCAGGAGCGGAGTCGATGACCACGCAGTCAACCTGACCGTTGATCAGAGCCTGCACGGCGGAGGCACCGTTGTCATAGGCGGTGACATGATCGTCGCCGTAATCATCGGAGGTGTAAATGTAACCGGTGGTACCACGCTGGGTGCCGATCATCTTCTCGCCCAGATTGTCCAGAGTCACATCGGAGCCTTCCTTGACGATGACCACCTGCACGCCGGTGGCGTAGCTGTCGGAGAAGTTCATGACCAGCTGCCGATCCTCGGTGACGGTGACACCGGCCATAACGATGTCGGACTTGTTCTGCTGCACGGCCAGCAGAGCAGCGTCGAAGTCCATATCGTCCACGACCAGCTCCAGACCCAGCTTCTCGGCGATCGCGCCGGCGACCTCAACATCGATGCCCTCGAAGCTGCCGTCATCGGCGACCATCTCATAGGGAGGGAAGGCGGCGTTGGTGGACATGATCAGCTTGCCGGACTCGACGGTCTTCAGTTCGGCAGCGGCGGTCTCGGCAGCTGTGGTCGCAGCGGCCGTGGTCTCAGCGGCGGTGGCGGCGGGAGCCTCGGTGGCGGTGGTGGTCTTGGTGGTGTTGCTGCTGCCGCAGCCGGCGAACATGGACATGACCATCAGAACGGTCAGCGCAAGTGCAAATACCTTTTTCATAATTTTACTCTCCTTTTCATTTTTGACCTCCCGTAGCTGGGAGGTGATTGATGAGTGCATTATAGCGCGTATTTTATTCATCGTCAATAGGATGAATATACAACAATGAAGAGGAAATAAGGCCGTATGTAATATAAATACTACAAAAACCCGCAAGTTTAACATGTATATGTGAATATTCAGGGAATCCATCCTAAATTATTCCAGCAACTGAGTGCATATTATTCATCATAGATGAATATACAGCCATGCAAAGCCGCTGGTTGACGGAGAGGTCAGCATCTGGTATAATTTTATGGAGAACATAATCGGGAGGACGCCCTATGAAAACCACCGTGAAGGAACTGGACTACGAAAAAGTCATGGCGCTGCCCCAGTATCCCCATCTGCACCCCATCCGGCCCGGCATTTTCTGGCGCACCCTCGTGCGGGGGCTGTCCATTCTGGGACTGGCCGGAACCCACTTCCATTACACCAGCGAGGGAATGGAGAAGGTCGGCAAGAACGAGCCGTGCCTGATCCTCATGAACCATTCCTGCTTTCTGGATTTGCAGATCGCAAGCGCCATTTTGTACCCCCGACCCTACAATATTATCTGTACATCCGACGGCTTTGTGGGCATGGGCGGCCTGATGGCGTGGGCGATGCGCACCATCGGCTGCGTACCCACCCGGAAATTCGTCACCGACCTGACGCTGGTGCAGGATATGGTCTACTGCCTGAAAGACCTGAAAAGCAGCGTTCTCATGTACCCGGAGGCCAGCTATTCCTTCGACGGCACCTGCACGGCGCTGCCCCGGAAAATGGGCGTGCTGCTGAAAAAGCTGGACGTGCCTGTGGTGATGATCGAGACTTTCGGCGCCTTCAGCCGCAACCCGTTGTACAATGAATTGCAGGTGCGCAAGAGCGTTCCCGTTTCGGCGAAGGTGCGCCTGCTGTACAGCCGGGAGGATCTGAAGGAGAAATCTGTCAAGGAGCTGTCCGACGGGCTGGACAAAGCCTTCTCTTTCGACCAGTTCCGCTGGCAGAGGGAAAACGGCATTCAGATCACCGACGGTTTCCGGGCGGACGGTCTGGAGCGTATTCTGTATAAATGTCCCCATTGCGGCACGGAGGGGGAGCTGACGGGCAAAGGCACCGGCCTGACCTGCCGCCATTGCGGCAAGCACTGGGAATTGACCCCCATCGGCGACCTTGCGGCGTCGGAAGGGGAGACGGAGTTTTCCCACGTCCCTGACTGGTATCGCTGGGAGCGGGAGCAGGTGCGCCGGGAGCTTGAGGACGGAACATACAAGCTGGACATCGACGTGGACATTGCCATGATGGTGGATTTCAAGGCCATTTATAAGGTAGGGCAGGGACATCTGACCCACGACCGGGAGGGCTTCACCCTCACCGGCTGCGGCGGGAAGCTCCGCTACACCCAGAAGCCCACGGCCTCCTACGGTCTGTACGCCGACTACTACTGGTACGAGATCGCGGACACCATCTGCATCGGCGACAACCGGTGCCTGTACTACTGCTTCCCCAAGGCTGGTTACCCGGTGGCGAAGACACGTCTGGCGGCGGAGGAGCTGTACAAGCTCTGCAAGACCCGGGCGCTGGCAAAATAAGCATGAAAAATCCCCGACTTCGGTTGACCAGACCAAGTCGGGGATTTTCAGAGAAAAAGAGAGGTAAGAAAATGAAAAAGAAAATTATCATTGAGTACGCTTTCATTATATCCGGGGGCTATTAAAAAAATAAGTGCGCAAATATTAAATAAGTATTAAGCACGTAAAATTGAGGATGGTATTTTTGTGCAGAATGACAAATGTGAATTTTTTGTAGCATTGCTGTCACGACCCTTGACATTTTTTCAAATTGGGGTATAGTAAAGACAAATGAATTAGCACTCCGATGATGAGAGTGCTAAAGCGAAAGGAAGGTAAAGTAGATGAACTTCAATAACTATACCCAAAAATCGATTGAGGCCGTCCAGAGCGCGCAGCAGCTGGCGGTTCAGAATTCTCATCAGCAGATGGAGCAGGTGCATCTGCTTCTGGCATTGCTGCGGCAGGAGGGCGGCCTGATCCCTCAGCTGCTGAAAAAGATGGACGTTACGGTGGAAAGTCTGGAAGCGGCGGCAGAAGCCGAGCTGCGAAAGATCCCCGGCGTGCGGACAAGTCAGGCAATGGACAGCTTTTATGTCAGCGCCGACGTACAGGCCGCGTTCAATGCGGCGGAGCAGCAGGCGCAGACCATGAAGGACGAGTATGTGTCTGTGGAGCATCTGTTCCTTGGACTTCTGGAAACTGCCCGGGGCGGCGTGAAGGAGCTGTTCAAGACCTACCAGATCACGAGGGAACGTGTCCTGAAAGCCCTGCAGGAAGTCCGGGGCAATCAGCGAGTCACCACCGATAACCCGGAGGGAACCTACGACGCGCTGGAAAAGTACGGCACCGATCTGGTCAAGCGGGCAAGAGAGCAGAAGATGGATCCGGTGATCGGCCGGGATGAGGAAATCCGGAACGTTATCCGCATTCTGTCCCGGAAGACGAAGAACAACCCTGTGCTCATCGGCGAACCCGGCGTTGGCAAAACCGCCATTGCCGAGGGACTTGCCCAGCGAATCGTGAAGAAGGACGTCCCCAAACAGCTGCAGGACAAGACCATTTTCTCGCTCGACATGGGCGCGCTGATCGCGGGCGCCAAGTACCGGGGCGAGTTTGAGGAACGGCTGAAAGCCGTGCTGAACGAGGTGAAGAAGTCCGAGGGCAGGATCATCCTGTTCATCGATGAACTGCACACCATTGTGGGTGCAGGAAAGACCGAGGGCAGCATGGATGCGGGCAACCTGCTGAAGCCCATGCTGGCTCGGGGCGAGCTGCACTGCATCGGCGCGACGACGCTGGACGAGTACCGGCAGTATATCGAAAAGGACGCCGCTCTGGAACGCCGGTTCCAGCCGGTGCAGGTGGATGAACCCACGGTGGAGGACACCATCGCCATTCTCCGTGGCCTGAAGGAGCGCTACGAGGTGTTCCACGGCGTGAAAATCGCAGACTCCGCCATCATCGCCGCCGCGACCCTGTCCCACCGGTATATCACCGACCGGTTCCTGCCAGACAAGGCCATCGACCTGATCGATGAGGCCTGCGCCCAGATCCGGACGGAAATGGACTCTATGCCTACTGAGCTGGACGCGGTGTCCCGGAAGATCATCCAGATGGAGATCGAGGAGGCCGCTCTGAAGAAGGAGGAGGACGGGCTGTCCAAGGCGCGTCTTGCCGAGCTGCAAAAGGAGCTGGCGGAGGAACGGGATTCCTTCAACGCCATGAAGGCGCAGTGGGAGAACGAGAAGAACGCCATTGGCCGGGTGCAGCAGCTGCGGGAGAAGATTGAGGACTTGAACCGTCAGATCGAGGCCGCCGAGCAGAGCTATGACCTGGAAAAGGCGGCGGAACTGAAATACGGCCGTCTGCCGGAAGCCAAGAAGCAGCTGGAAGAGGAAGAGCGCCGTGCCCAGTCCGCGAAAGACAGCAATATCCTTCGGGATAGAGTTACCGACGAGGAAATCGCCAAGATCGTGGAGCGCTGGACGGGCATTCCCGTTTCCCGGCTGGTGCAGGGAGAGCGGGAGAAGCTGCTGACGCTGGACGAGACCCTCCACAAGCGGGTGGTCGGTCAGGACGAAGCGGTTCAGGCGGTCACGGAAGCCATCCAGCGCAGCCGTGCAGGCATTCAGGACCCCAACCGCCCCATCGGCTCGTTTCTGTTCCTCGGCCCCACGGGCGTGGGCAAGACCGAGCTTGCCAAGGCGCTGGCCCAGGCGCTGTTTGACGACGAGAACAACATGGTGCGTATCGACATGTCCGAATACATGGAGAAATACTCCGTGTCCCGTCTGATTGGCGCGCCTCCCGGATACGTGGGCTATGAAGAAGGCGGCCAGCTGACCGAAGCGGTACGCCGCAAGCCCTACTCCGTCGTCCTGTTCGACGAGGTGGAGAAGGCGCATCCCGACGTGTTCAACGTGCTTTTGCAGGTGCTGGATGACGGCCGGATCACCGATTCTCAGGGCAGAACCGTGGACTTCAAGAACACCATTCTGATCCTGACCTCCAACCTTGGCTCTGAGTATATCCTGAACGGCATCAACGCCGACGGTACCATTGAGGAAAGTGCCAAGGAGCAGGTTCGCGCGCTGCTGCGCCGCACCTTCCGGCCGGAGTTCCTCAACCGTCTGGACGAGATCGTGTTCTACAAACCCCTGACCAAGGAGAATGTGACCAAGATCATCGACCTGCAGATCGCCAAGCTCAACGACCGTCTGGCCGACCAGCAGATCCGCTGTGAGCTGACGCCCGCGGCCAAGGCCGCCATTGTGGATGCGGCCTATGACCCCCAATATGGTGCCCGTCCCCTGCGCCGCTATGTGCAGCATACGGTGGAGACTATGCTCAGCAAGCGTCTGCTTCGGGGCGACGTTACCCCGGGTCAGACCGTCACCGTGGACGCCGAAAACGGCGAACTGGTGATGAAATAATTCCCCAAAAACAAATGCCCTGCCCGCTGAAAAGCGGACAGGGCGTTTTGCGTTTATTCCAGTTCCGTGCGGAGGGTGAGGGCTTCCGGCAGGTGGAAAATTTCCTTTTTCAGGAACAGGGGATAGAAATATTCCTGTTCCAGCCGTTCAAAGGGCAGCCATTCAAATTCGTGGGTGTGGTGCCGTTCCAGCAGGGTAAACTTTTCGCCTTTGGACAGCAAATCCGTGTGGGAAATGTCCATCAGGAAGTACAGGCACAGCTCGTGGTAGTGCAGGCCGTCCACATCCTCCGTGAAAAATGCCTGATTCAGCCACAGGGGACGGATGATTTCCGGGGTGATCTCCAGTTCCTCCTGAACCTCCCGCACCACGGCGGCTTCCGCCGTTTCCCCCATCTGCACCCTCCCGCCGGGGAGGTAATAGTAGGGGGAGCGCTCGTCGTGCATGGCAAGAAGTTTGCCCTCCGAAAGGATGACGGCGCAGACACGGTAATTGAACTTTTCCTTGCCGGAGACAAAAGAAAGGTCTATGCCGCTCATACGTACTGCTGGGTGTTCACATCCACCACGCCCCGGGTCGTCAGGCGCAGGGTGGGGATGACGGGCAGGCTCATGAAGGACAGTGTCATGAACGGGTCGATGTCCGTGCCGACGCCCAGAGCGTGGGCGGCCTTCTTGGCGTCTTCCAGAAGGGTGTTGACCTCCCGCAGGGGTTTGCCGCTGATGATTCCGGCGATTTCCAGAGGAAGCTCGGCCAGCACCTGCCCGTTCTCCACGACCACGATGCCGCCTCGGTTCCGGGCAATGCGGTTGACGGCGAAGGCCATGTCCTCGTCATTTGTGCCGACGCAGATGATGTTGTGGCTGTCATGGGCGACGGAGGTGGCCACCGCGCCGGATTTCAGACCGTAGCCCTTGAGGTAGCCGATGCCGATGTGGCGGGTATTTTTATGCCGCTCTACAACGGCCATTTTCAGAATGTCCTTGGATACGTCCACACCGGCGGCGTAGCCTGCGTCCTCGGTGATGATCTGCCCCGGCACCATGCCGATGACGCCCCGCAGACGGGTGTTGGCAAAGTCCGCGGGAGAAAGCACCGGCAGGTGGAAGGTGTCGTGGGCGCGCTTGTTCAGGTGTTCCGGGATCTCGGGCAGGGGGAAGTCCTCCACAATGCCGTCGTGGTAGACCCGCTTGCCCCGCTTGTACACCGTCACCACGTGGAAGTCCTTCAAATCCTCCACGATGGCGAAGTCCGCAAGATATCCGGGGGCGATGGCGCCCCGGTTATTCAGCAGGAAGTACCGGGCGGCGTGGAGACAGGCTACCTGCACGGTCATGATGGGGTCGGCACCCATGGCGACAGCTTCCCGGCAGATGTAATCGATGTGACCCTTTTCCAGCAGATCGCTGGGGTGTTTGTCGTCGGTGCAGAACATGCAGCGGCTGAAATATTTCTGGGACTTGATCAGGGGCATCAGAGCCTCCAGATTCCGGGCGGCGGTGCCCTCCCGGATCATGATGAACTGACCCAGTTTCAATTTTTTCATGGCGTCGTCAATGTCCGCGCACTCATGGTCGGAGTAGACGCCGGCGGCAATGTAGGCGTTCAGGTCGGCGCCGGAAAGACCGGGGGCGTGGCCGTCGATCTTCTTGTGATGCGCCTGAGACGCGATGATCTTGGCGACGGTGGAGGAATCGGCGGAGATCACGCCGGGAAAATTCATCATTTCCGCAAGACCCAGAACCCGGGGGTGGTCGAAAAAGCTGTCGATGTCCCGGTAGTCCAGATTCGCGCCGCTTTCATCCAGCGCCGACGCCGGGACGCAGGAGGGAATCATGAAGTGCGTGTCCAGGGGCAGCCCTTCCGTGGCGCAGAGCATGTAGTCGATGCCGTCGGTTCCCATGACGTTGGTGATCTCATGGGGATCAGTGATAACGGCGGTGGTGCCGTGGGGGATGACTGCCCGGGCAAATTCCGCAGGGGACACCAGACTGGATTCCAGGTGGATGTGGGCGTCAATGAAGCCGGGGCAGACGATTTTTCCGGTCATGTCCACTTCGTCCCGGCCTTCGTAGCTGCCGAGACCCACGATCAGACCCTCCGCCACGGCAATGTCCCCGGTGTCCAGCTCCCCGGAAAACACGTTGACATAGGTGGCGTTTTTCAGAACCAGATCGGCCTTCTCCCGCCCGGCGGCAACATCAATGATGTGCAGCTTTTTTAGAAGCTTGCGGTTGATCTTTCCCGACCAGCTTTCTGTATAACTCATAAAATCTGCCCCTTTCCAAGTTTTTGACCAGTATAGCACACCCGGGAGAAAATGTAAATTGCCTATTTTGCGGCGGCTGGGATGAATTGAGACTTGCAAAAGAATGTAAAGTTGCTATAATAGAGAAAACGTATGATGGCGGGGTGTGCCTGCCGGAAAGGAGCGCAAATATGTCTCTGCGGGGAAAGCTGGTGGTCTTCTGGATGAAGCACCGACCCAGGCACATTGCTACCACGCAGATGGTTGCACTGATGTTTGCCGCGATCATTCTCCTGGGGGCGCTGCTGCTGACTCTGCCCGCCGCGTCCCGGGACGGGGTGTCCTGCGGGCTGCGACCGGCGCTGTTTACGGCCACCTCCGCCACCTGCGTGACGGGACTGGTGCTGTACGATACCTGGAGCCAGTGGAGCGGCTTTGGCCAGATTGTGATTCTGTGTCTGATTCAGATTGGCGGATTGGGCTTCATGTCCGTGGCGACGCTGCTGATTTTTCTGCTGCGCAGGAAGATCGGCCTCCAGCAGCGGCTGATGATCGCCCAGTCCCTGAGCGTGAACGATATCAAGGGCGTGGTGCGGCTGCAAAAGCTGGTGCTTACCGGAAGCTTTTCCGTGGAGGCCGTGGGGGCGATCATTCTGACCCTTCGGTTCTGGCCGGAGTATGGGTTTACAAGAGCGCTGCGCTGGGGCATTTTTCACTCTGTTTCCGCGTTCTGCAATGCGGGCTTTGACATTTTCGGCTCCATTGCCCCGGGGCAGAGCCTGATAGAATTTAACGCAGATCCCGTTGTGCTTCTGACGCTGTCGGCGCTGATCATCATCGGCGGCCTGGGCTTTCTGGTGTGGGAGAACATTGCCCGGAAGCGCTCCTTGCGCAAGTTCAGCGTGTACACCAAGCTGGTACTGCTGATCACGGCGGCGCTGCTTGCCGTCGGCTGGGCGGGAACCTGTCTGCTGGAATGGAACAACCCGGAGACGCTGGGCGGCATGACTGTGGGCGAAAAGCTGCTCAACGGCTTTTTCCAGTCCGCGACACTGCGCACCGCGGGGTTTGCGGCGATTGATCAGGCAAAGCTTACGGAAAGCGGCAAGGCCTTTTCCAGCGTGCTGATGTTCATCGGCGGCTCCTCCGGCTCCACCGCCGGCGGCATCAAGACCGTGACGTTTCTGGTGCTGGTGCTGACCATCTGGGCGAGAGCCAGAGGGAAAAGCACGGTCTGCGCCTTCAAGCGGACGATCCCCGACGAGCAGACCCAGAACGCCATGATCATTGCCTTTATCGTGCTGGCACTGGCCGTTTTCGGCGGCATTTTCATCAGTGCCACGTCGCCCATGGGCTTTACGGACGCCGTGTATGAGGCGGTTTCGGCGTTGGCGACCGTGGGATTAAGCGCGGGCGGTACGGCTTCCTTAAGTATCCCGGCGCAGATTCTGATCATTATTTATATGTATTTCGGACGGGTCGGCGTACTGACCATCAGCCTGGGCTTCCTGGCGGGAAACCGGGCGGAGGAACGGTTCCGCTATGCGGAAACCAATTTGCTGATCGGATAAGGAGAGAATTATGAAGTCTTACATTGTCATCGGTCTCGGTCGTTTCGGCGGCGCTCTGGCGCGGCAGCTGTGTACGCTGGGGGCGGAGGTGCTGGCTATGGACAGGCGCAGTGACCTTGTGCAGCAGCTTGCCAACGACGTCACCCACGCGGTGGTGGGCGACGCCCGGGACAAGGAAGTCCTGCGGGCGCTGGGCGTGCGGAATTTTGACTGCGCGGTCATTGCCATCGGCGACGATCTTGCGGCCTCCGTGCTGATCACCATGAACTTAAAGGAGCTGGGCGCACCCTACATCGTCTGCAAAGCCCACGACGAGACCCACCGGCTGGTGCTGGAAAAGCTGGGTGCCGACCGGGTGGTCATTCCGGAGCAGGAACACGCCCAGCGGCTGGCGAGAAGCATGTACTCCCACAATGTGCTGGATTACATCGAGCTTTCCGAGGACTACGGAATTCTGGAAGTTCCCGCCCCCAAGAGCTGGATCGGCAAGTGCATCAATGAGCTGAACGTCCGGGCGAAGCTGGGCGTGAACATCATCGCCGTGGAAAACGGGGACAAGACCAACGTTTCCCCCGCCGCGGATTACCGGATTCAGGAGGGGGACGTGATGGTGGTTCTGGGGGACAATTACGCCCTCAGCAGGGTGCAGAAGCTGTGACGGAGCAGAGAATCACCTCCCGGAAAAATCCCCTGTTGCAGCAGGTGAAAAAGCTGCTTTCTTCCCGGAAGGCCAGGGAGGAAGCGGGGCTGTTCGCTGCCGACGGGGTCAAGCTTCTGGCGGAGGCCGTCCGCTGGTATCCGGGACTGGACACGGTGATCTTATCCGACGGCGTTCATGCGGACGTGCCGGAATCGGTGCGGCTTTTCCGTGTGCCGGAGGACGTGATGGCATCCATTTCCCCCATGGAAAGTCCTCAGGGGGCGCTGTTTCTGTGCCGCCTGCCGGAAAAGAAGGCATACGTGCCCCAGCCCGGCTGCTTGTTGCTGGACGGCATTCAGGACCCGGGAAACCTTGGAACCATTCTGCGCACGGCGGACGCGCTGGACATTCCTGTGACGCTGCTGGAAGGCTGCGCCGACCCCTACAGCCCCAAGACGGTACGCGCCAGCATGGGCGCGGTGTTCCGTACCCAGCCGGTGAAAGCGGACTGGGCGGAGGTAAAGGCCGCCTGCGGGGTTGCCGGAATTCCTGTCGCCGTGACGGCACTGAGCCAGCGGGCGAAGGATTTGCGTCAGGCCGATTTGCGCGGCATGGCGGTGGTCATTGGCAGCGAAGGACAGGGCGTACGCCGGGAAATTCTGGAAAGCGCCGACGGGGAGATTATCATCCCCATGAATAAGCGCTGTGAGTCCCTGAACGCGGCGGTGGCGGCGGCCATTGTCATGTGGCAGATGAAGCAATAGAGAGAGAAACAGGTGAGAAAATGCTGGTACACTGGATATGGTTCGCCCATCGCCCCGGGCTGAACGACCGGGACAAAATGGCACTGTTGCAGCATTTTCGGGATCCTGAGGACATTTACTTCGCCGACGACGGGGCGTTTGACGCCATCGGTCTCAGCGAGGAGGCAAAGACTGCCCTTCGGGAGAAAAATCTGACCTCCGCGGAGGAAATTCTGGAAGCCTGTGACCGGGAAAGGCTCCACATCCTGACCTGTCAGGATGCGGCTTATCCCGCACGGCTCAAAAACATTGCCGACCCGCCCAATGTTCTCTATTACAAGGGGCGGCTGCCGGATTTTGACGGAAGCCCGGTGATCGGCGTGGTCGGCACCCGGAAGGCGTCGGCCTACGGATTGACCACCGCCAAGCGCATGGGCTACCAGATTGCCCGCTGCGGCGGCATTGTGGTATCCGGAATGGCCTACGGCATCGACGGCATGGCCATGTCCGGAGCGCTGACTGCGGGCGCACCGGCGGTGGGCGTGCTGGGGTGCGGCGCGGATATCGTCTATCCCGTTTCCAACCGGGCGCTGTTCCGGGACACGGAGGAATATGGCTGCATTCTCAGCGAGTTTGCGCCGGGGACGCCGCCGGCAAAATGGACGTTTCCCAAGCGGAACCGGATTATCAGCGGCCTGAGCTGCGGGGTGCTGGTTGTGGAAGCGCCGGAGAAAAGCGGCGCGCTGATCACCGCCCGCTTAGCCGCCGAGCAGGGTCGGGACGTGTTCGCGGTGCCGGGAAACATCGACCAGCCGTCCTTTGTGGGGAGCAACCGGCTTCTGCGGGACGGGGCGATCATGGTTTCCTCCGGCTGGGACGTTCTGAGCGAATATGAAGCCCTCTTTCCGGATAAGATTCGGAAGGAAGATGCGCCCGCCCACCAGACGGCCTATCCGGACGAGGTGCGCAAGGCCGCAGAAGCGGAAAAACCGCTGCTGAAAGTGGCGCAGAAACTGCGTCTTCCCCGGAAAAATGAGAATCTTAAAAAAGATTTAGCCCATCAGGGCATTGACAAGACGCCTTGCGCGCCTTATAGTGACGTAGGCTCGGTCAGGCCGAAGCTGTCGCCGGAGGAGCAGACCATTGTGGACGCCTTAAGCGGCGGGCAGCGGCTGGTGGACGATGTGATCGCCGAAACCGGCCTGTCCACCGGAAAGCTGCTGTCCAGCCTGACCATGCTGGAACTGAAGGGCATAATCAAGCGCCTGCCGGGCAAGCGCATTGTTTTGAGCGGGAAATAGAGAGACGTAACCGCTGAATCTGAAGTAACGAAACGGAGAATTTTCATTCATGGGCAAACCTGAAAATCTGGTGATTGTGGAGTCCCCCTCCAAGGCAAAGACCATTGGCAAATATTTAGGAGACGATTATGTTGTCAAGGCCAGCATGGGGCATCTCCGGGATCTGCCGAAAAGCACGATGGGTGTGGATCTGGAGCATGACTTTACCCCCCATTATATCCCCGTCCGGGGCAAGGAATCCCTGATCAAGGAACTGAAAACCGATGCGGAAAAGGCGAAAACCGTGTACCTTGCAACCGACCCTGACCGGGAGGGCGAGGCCATTTCGTGGCATTTGAAAGAGCTGCTGAACCTCCCCGACGGGAAGGCGCAGCGTGTGACCTTTAACGAAATCACCCAGAAGGTGGTCAAGGAGTCCATCCGCCACCCCCGGGATATCGACTATGATCTGGTTGACGCCCAGCAGGCGCGGCGGATTCTGGACAGGATCGTGGGCTATGAGCTTTCCCCGCTGCTGTGGAAGAAGATACGGCGGGGTCTGTCCGCAGGCCGCGTTCAGTCCGTCGCCACCCGGCTGGTGGTTGACCGGGAAAACGAAATTCGCGCGTTCCAGCCCAAGGAATACTGGACGCTGGACGTGACATTGAACCGTATGGGCAAGCCCGGCGCCTTTGTCGCCCACTACTGGGGCGAGGAAAAGAAGCGGGAGCTGGAGAATGAGGCTGATACCCTTGCCGTGATCGGCGACATCGACGGGAAGAAATTCGACGTTACCAACGTCAAAAAGGCGGAGAAAAAGCGCTATTCCGCCCCGCCCTTCACCACCTCCACTTTGCAGCAGGAGGCGTCCCGGAAGCTGGGCTTCACGCCGAAAAAGACCATGATGGTCGCCCAGCAGCTGTATGAAGGCGTGGACGTGGCAGGGGAAGGTACCACCGGTTTAATTACCTACATGCGTACCGACTCTCTGCGGCTTTCCGACGAGGCCATGGACGCTGCCGCCGGGTTTATCCGCAGCCGCTACGGAAATGAGTATTATTACGGCCAGCACCATGTGTTCAAGACCAAGGCAGGGGCGCAGGACGCCCACGAAGCCATCCGGCCGTCCCATGTGGAACTGGAGCCGGAACGGGTGCGTACCAGTCTGACCCCCGATCAGTATAAGCTCTACAAGCTGATCTGGAGCCGCTTCCTCGCGACGCAGATGGCCTGCGCCGTTTATGACACCGTGTCCATCGACACGATGTGCGTCGGGCATGTGTTCCGTGCCAGCCACCAGAGCCTGCGCTTCGCCGGTTTCATTGCCGTTTACGAAGAAGGACGGGACGATGAGCAGGAGGCCGTCGGCTCTCCGCTGCCGGATCTGGCGGTGGGGGAGAAGACGCTCCCCTCCAACATCCAGAAGGAGCAGCATTTCACCCAGCCCCCCGCCCGGTATACCGAGGCGACGCTGGTCAAGGCCATGGAGGAAAAGGGCGTCGGACGTCCTTCCACCTACGCTGCCACCGTATCCACCATTGAAGACCGGGAGTATGTGGTCAAGCAGGACAAGCGCCTTGCCCCCACGCCCCTGGGCGAGATCGTCACCGGGCTGATGGTGGAGCGCTTCACCGATATCATCGATGTGGAGTTTACCGCCAATATGGAGTCCCGTCTGGACGATGTGGAGACGGGCAAGCAGAACTGGAAGGACTTGCTGGCGGATTTCTACAAGGATTTCAGCAAAGAGCTGTCTGACGCGGAGACGGCGCTGGAGGGCGTTCATCTGAAGGTGCCGGAGGAGGAGACCGACGAGGTCTGCGAGCTGTGCGGACGGAAAATGGTGGTGAAAACCGGCCGGTTCGGAAAATTTCTGGCCTGCCCGGGCTACCCAGAATGCAAGAACACCAAACCCCTCGTGGAGCGGATGCCGGGGCGCTGCCCCAAGTGCGGCAGCGGCTTGCTCAAGCGCAAGTCTAAGAAGGGCTACGCCTACTACGCCTGCGAGCGGGGCGCGGAGTGCGGCTTCATGACATGGGACGTTCCTACCGCTGAGGATTGCCCGGAGTGCGGTCAGACCCTGTTCAAGAAATCCGGCAAGGGGCGCATGAAGCCCTTCTGCATCAACGAAAAATGCTCCCGCTTCCTCCCGGAAGACCAGCGGGGCTACTATAAAAAGAAGACCGCCGAGGACGGGGAGGCCACCCCGGAGGAAAAGTCTGCCGAGAAGAAGACGGCGGCAAAGAAAACGACGGCAAAAGCCCCGGCAAAGAAGACGGCAGCAAAGAAAACTGCGGCGAAAAAGACTGCGGTGAAGAAGACCGCCGCCAAGACCACAACGAAGAAGACGACGAAAACATCCTCTAAGAAGGAGAGCAAGGCATGAAGGTAAAAGTCATCGGCGCGGGGCTGGCCGGAAGCGAAGCGGCATGGCAGCTGGCAAACCGGGGCATCGAAGTGGCGCTTTACGAAATGAAGCCCAAAAAGATGACCCCCGCCCACCACAGCGAGGATTTTGCCGAGCTTGTCTGCTCCAATTCCCTGCGGGGCGACCGGCTGGAAAACGCCGTGGGGCTTCTCAAGGAGGAGCTGCGCCGCTGCGGCAGCCTGATCCTCGCCTGCGCCGATGCTACCCGGGTGGAGGCGGGCGGCTGTCTGGCTGTAGACCGGGGCGGCTTTTCCCGGATGGTTACGGAGAAAATCCGGAATCACCCCAATATCACGGTGACTTCCGAAGAAATCACCGAAGTCCCCGAGGGGCCGGTGATCGTGGCTACAGGGCCGCTGACTTCCGATGCTTTGAGCGAGGCCATCGGGCATTACTTCGGGGAGACCGGGTATCTGCACTTTTTTGACGCAGCGGCGCCGCTGGTTTCGGCGGAGTCCATCGACATGAATCTCGCGTGGTGGCAGTCCCGGTACGACCGGGGGACGCCCGATTACATCAACTGCGCCATGAACAAAGAGCAGTACGAAGCCTTCGTCCGGGAGTTGGTAAACGCCGAGGAAGCCCCGGTGCATGGCTTTGAGGACAAGAACGTCTTCGAGGGCTGTATGCCGGTGGAAGTCATGGCGCGGCGAGGCGTGGATACCCTGCGCTACGGCCCCATGAAGCCCGTGGGGCTGAGAAATCCTGCCACCGGCCATGAGCCTTACGCCGTGGTGCAGCTGCGGCAGGACAACGCGGCAAAAAGCGTGTACAATCTGGTGGGCTTCCAGACCCACCTGAAATTCGGCGAGCAGAAACGGGTATTCTCCATGATACCCGGTCTGGAAAACGCGGAATTTGTCCGCTACGGTGTGATGCACCAGAATACCTTCCTGCAAAGCCCCAAGCTGCTGGATAAGTATTACGCAGACCGCCGAAACCCGCTGGTGGCTTTTGCCGGGCAGATGACCGGCGTGGAGGGGTACGTGGAATCCACGGCCTCCGGGTATCTGGCGGCGGTGGCCATGGCGGCGAAGGTACAGGGACGGGAAGTTCCCGATTTTCCCAAGGAGACCGCCATCGGCGCGCTGGGGCAGTACGTCAGCGACGAAAGCATTGAAAATTTCCAGCCCATGAATATCAATTTCAGCATCATCGCACCGCTGGAAAAGCGCATCCGTAAGAAGGCAGAAAAAAATCTCGCCATTGCCGCGCGGTCGCTGGACGTGATCGATAGGCTGGTGGCGAAGGGTATCTGAAAGAAAGAGGTGAAACGGTTGAAGATCATTCTTGACGCGATGGGCGGCGATAATGCCCCCGAGGCTCCCGTTTTAGGCGCTGTGGAAGCGGCAAAGACCTACGGTATCGAGATCGTGCTGGTAGGCCGGGGAGAGGATATCCTTGCGGTTCTCAAGAAGCACGGCATTGACAACCTGCCGGAAGGCATGGAGATCTCCAATGCCGACGATGTGGTGGACATGCATGACGATCCCGCATCCATCATCCACAAGCGGAAGAATTCTTCCATGGTGATCGGCCTGAAGATGCTGGCGGACGGGCTGGGCGACGCGTTCGTGTCCGCCGGTTCCACCGGCGCACTGCTCACCGGCGCGACGCTGCTGGTCAAGCGGGTCAAGGGAATCCGCCGTGCCGCCATGGGCCCCGCCATGCCCAACAAGGCAGGGGGAAAGACCGTGATCGTGGACTGTGGCGCAAACGCCGAGTGTACGCCGGAATTCCTGCTGCAATTCGGTCTGGTCGGCTCTGTCTACGCGAAGAAGCAGCTGGGCATCGAGAATCCCAGAGTCGGTCTTCTGAACATCGGCACCGAGGACAGCAAGGGCACTGCCCTGCAGAAGGAAGCCTACGCGCTGCTGAAAAACGCGGGGGAGAAGGGGCTTGTCAACTTTGTCGGCAATGTGGAAGCCCGGGACGTGCCTCTGGGCGCGGTGGACGTTGTGGTCTGCGACGGCTTCAGCGGCAACGTGCTTCTCAAAACCATCGAGGGTACCGCCATGTTCATGGGCAGCCTGATGAAGAGAATGTTCAAGAAAAACCTGCTCAGCAAGCTGGGCTATCTTCTGTGCGCCTCCGGGGTCAAAGATCTGATGAAGATGCTGGACTACCGGGAGATCGGCGGCACGCCGTTCCTTGGCATCCGCAAGCCGGTCATCAAGGCCCACGGCGCTTCCGACGTGCTGGCGTTCCGCAACGCAGTAAAGCAGGCGGCAGATGTGGCCGCGTCGGACATTACCGGTGAGCTGGAAGAGAATTTACAGCGGCTGGCTGCTGAAAAAGAGAAGGTGACGGAGCATGATTAAGGACTTGGAGGCCGTCATCGGCTACCGGTTCCGGAATATTTCCCTTTTGCAGAACGCGCTGACCCATTCCTCCTACGCAAACGAGCGCTGGCACAACAGTCTGCTCAGCAACGAGCGGCTGGAATTTCTGGGGGACAGCGTGCTGGGAATGCTGGTGGCGGAGTATCTCTACCGCAATTTTCCCAACCGCCCGGAGGGCGAGCTGACCCGGATGCGGGCGGACATGGTCTGCGAGACCACCTTGGCGGGTGCTGCCAACC
>ENA-USUG01004111-USUG01004111.1-human-gut-metagenome-genome-assembly--contig:-NODE-4111-length-18551-cov-6.925030_pt1 | contig 18551 bp, 16 predicted proteins | sample MGYA00250059_ERZ773394 | MGnify/ENA primary metagenome ERZ773394 (study PRJEB29103, sample SAMN06111957) | human gut metagenome | biome: human gut; feature: ankylosing spondylitis patient; material... | reverse complement strand
TTGTTTTTGATGGTTTTATGATACTGGAAATTTGTGAACAGGTTGTGAGCAAAGAATGAAGATAATCTGACGAAAAAAGAAATTGCTGACGTTTTTCTGTAAGAAATAGAATAGGGCAGTAGTATCAAAAGAAACCTATAACGAAATAGTGTCAAAAGTGGACCGTTGGGTTTGGCAAATCATATAAAAGTGAGTGTCAAATCTAACGGTCGTTTTTTGTGATATGGAAAGGAAAAGAATCATGGGAAAGATTTATGGGTATGTGCGAATTTCAACTAAGAAACAAAACATGGAGAGACAGATTCGGAATATTCAAAAAGAGTATCCCGAAGCGGTCATTATAAAAGAAGTGTATACAGGAACAAAGTTTCAAGGCAGAAAGGAATTAAATAAACTGATAAAGCAATTAAAGGCGGGGGATACCGTAGTGTTTGACTCAGTATCAAGAATGAGTCGTGATGCAGAAGAAGGGTTTCAAGTATATCAAGATTTATATAAGAAAGGAATAGAGCTTATTTTCTTAAAAGAGCATCACATTGATACAATGACATATAAAGCGGCTCTGCATAATGGGATTCCGCTTACAGGAACAAATGTGGATTATATTTTAGAAGGAGTTAATAAATATCTGATGTCATTAGCAAAAGAGCAGATAAGGCTTGCGTTCTTACAGTCACAAAAGGAAGTTACGGATTTGCGGCAAAGAACAAAGGAAGGAATTGAGACAGCCCGGATAAATGGCAAGCACATAGGTTTAGCATCGGGAACAAAGCTTGTTACAAAGAGATCCATCGAATGTAAGGAAAAGATTCAGAAATATAGCAGAGATTTTGATGGGATGCTGAGTGATAAAGAGTGTATACAGCTTATTGGAATTGCACGAGGAACGTATTATAAATATAAAAGAGAAATAAAAGACGGAATTTGTTAAAAGTAGATTATGCAATTAAAATTATCATAGCAGGTTGGACAGATGATAGCATAAGAAAACTGATTTTTAATTACATTACAGGGAAGGATGAGGATTGATTCATCCTTCCCTTTTCTTGACTTTTTTTATTTTCTATAGCAACTCCATTAAAGTTGGATTTTAATTATTTAACTTTCTACCGTAAATTCTCAAATCATAATGATACACCATCTTCCTGTAACAAGAGTAACATTCCATCACCATAAGGAGGATATATCCAATGGGAATTATTAAATCAATCGTAACTATCATTATTATCATTACAGGAAGAAAAGGAGGAAAATAAGATGGCAGCAAATGTAGAAAGTATGTTTTATACAAGAACGGCACCCTGGCATGGATTAGGAGTCAGAGTAGAAGAAGTACTAGGGTCTAAAGAAGCATTGATTCAGGCAGGACTCGACTGGAAAGTAGAGCAGACCGATGTATATGCGGCATCAGGAGAAAGAATTCCAGGATATAAAGCCAATATCCGAGATATTGACCGTAGTGTATTAGGAATCGTGGGTGACAGATATAAGATTGTCCAGAATGAAGAAGCTTTCGCTTTTACAGATGGATTGTTGGGAGAAGGGGTAAAGTACGAAACTGCCGGAAGTCTTGCCGGAGGGAAAATCGTCTGGATGCTTGCAAAACTTCCAGAGAAATACATTATCTCTGGAGATGCTATTGAACCATATCTAGTGTTCTGCAACTCTCATGATGGTTCAGGTGCAATTCGTGTCGCTATGACACCTGTACGTGTTGTATGCCAGAATACACTTAATCTGGCATTAAAAGGCGCAAGTCGTGTATGGTCCGCCAGACATACGGGCAATGTAATGAGTCGTATGGATGAAGCAAGAGAGACATTACAGCTTGCCAATGCCTATATGTCACAATTAGGACGGTCTATTAATGAATTACAGGCTAAGAAGCTTACGGATAAGAAAGTACTTGCTATGATTGATTCTCTGTATCCAGTCAGTGAGGATTTAAGCGAGATGCAGAAGAAAAATAATTTAAAACAGCAAGAGACATTAAAAGCCTGATATTTTGATGCACCTGATCTGCAGGGAGTAGGAAAGAATGGGTATCGCTTTATTAATGCGGTATCCGATATGGCTTATCATGGTAAACCATTACGTCAGACAAAGAACTATAATGAGAATTTATTCAGGAAAACGATTGACGGTCTGCCAGTCTTAGATAAGACATATCAGATGGTGTTATCGGCATAAAGGGAGGGAATAAAGTTGAATCCAGTAAAAGATGTAGTTGAAGGGAAAATTCTTTCAGAGATGAAAAAGTACAGACAATCAAATAGAAATAGTTTTGCAGCCACTACAACCGGCTGTGATACTGGAGATACAGAAAACGCAGGACATCCGGTCTATGAAATTTTCTGTATCATTTTAAAGAAATTTGACCCAGTACTCTTAGAAAAGTTATTAGGGGTAGCCGATTTATTTGAATATTTAAAGCAGTTATGGAACAAGACAGAGAAAACAGAAGAAAAGAAAGGTGAGGAAAGATAATGAAAACATTAGAACAGGAAGTATTAAAGAAAATTGCAAAAAAGAGTTTATTTGTAAAGCTGGTTAATACAGAAAGAAATAAGTCATTAGTTGAGCAGTCCATATCAAAAGAATTTTTAGATCTTTCCGCAGTCGTAAGAGTTGTTCTGAAAATGGATAAAGAAGGAATGGCTTCAATGACATTATCAAAAAGGGATGCTGAAATCTTAGGTATCCAAAGTATAGGATTATCTTATGCCATATTGTTCCAATTACAGAAAGATGGTTAGCCGATATGATTTTAAAAATGTTGAAAAAGATGTTTCCTGAAGCAGATAAACTCTGTTTTGAAACTGCCAGATTATTTTACGGTGGAAAAGGATTAATTGACTTCAATAATGTTGTCGAAGAAACAGGTGAAAATACATTTAATGTATATAACTTAGTACAATCTTTTGAAAAATTTTTGCATGAAGATGATAGAAAAAATTTTGCAAGAAATATAAAAACATTTGCTCGTAGATATGGAATTGGGTTAAGCGATAACCATTTTAATATTTTTTTTAAAGGAAATCCGGCATACATAATCACCCGTGAGGGTGTCAACTCTCCTTCTTACCATAAAAATGACGACCTAATAGGAAACAATATTAAATATGAATTATATATTCCAAATATGTCTTCAAAAATTATTTTTTATGAGTTTAGCGAAGAGCAAAAAGAGAAAGAGGGGTTAAAAATATATGTAGATAAGAACGAGAAACCTAAAAAAATTGAGAAAGTAGCTGAGAATAAAATATGTAGCCTTTGTAGATTATGGAGAGAATTTACTAACGACACTGGTGAGCGTTTAAATCATGATGATAAATTTTTGTTAGCAACAAACATTAGATTTATTACAGGATATCAAAAGCGATTCTTTGACGCACTAAAAAAACATTATCCTGATTCAAATTTATATGATTGGCGAAAACACTTCCATTTTATGGAAGAAAATAATTACAAACCGCAAAGATGTGAGGTATGTAAATATAGCAATACTTGCAATCATGGATATACTCTATTAGAAACCCTACGTAAAAAAAAACTTATTTTTCGTACTAAAAATTATGATTTTGTCTCTATAGATGAAAGCGTTAAACAAGTATCCCATGCATTGAAAACGGCTCTAAAAAATACAAAAAACCGAATTCACTTAATCCCCGGTCAAACCGGTATAGGAAAAACCACACTATATATTAATTTAATCAAATCTTCGAGATTTAAAAAACCACTATTAATCGCAGTCCCTACAAGTAATTTAAAAAATGAGCTGAAAGAAAAGATAGGAAAAGATAAAGTATTAGACATCCCAGCTCTTAATGATTTGATGCTCGAACCTGCTACAAAGCAAACTCTAAAAAAATATTATGAAGAAGGAAATTTTGATGAGGCACGTGAAGCAATAGCAGAAATTTGTATGGAATTAGAAGCTTCTATAGATGATGAGTTCTTTTTATCAGGTGCTACAGAACGTCCCTCAGATGCTTTTAATAAGTATTTACACCCTGAAGATTATTTAGAAAAAACATCTAAATGTGTTATTATGACACATGCTCGTTTTCTTTCACTTCCAACTAAACTTTTGAAAAAATTTGAAATAATAATAGATGAAGACATTTTATACAATAGTATGCTCACAAGAGTAGGGTCTGTTAAAATTTCTACTCTTGAAAATGTCTTAAAAGAATCTAGGTTATCATATGAAGCCAGATTAGAGATAGAAAATTTATTAGATTTGCAAGAAGGAAAATGCTATAAGAAAGAAACCTACGGTCGTATCGAACTCGATATTGAAACAATAGAAAAATGCAAGGCTAACGACAATCTTACAGAATTTCTAAAGGCTGGATGCTATATGCGACAGAAAGACTGTATTAAATATCTTCCTCCGATTAAATTTCCCAAATGTAAGTTAATTATACTGTCTGCGACGTTAGATAATGTTATTTATGAATTATTCTTTCCTACAAGAGAATTCATTCTTCATGAAGTTAAGCAAGCAGCATATATGGGAAATGTAATCCAATATCCTGCATGGAAAATATGTGGATAACAGTGATAAATTGAAGCTTAAATCTAAGTTGGATAAAGCACTTACACTTCAAAAGGAGAAACAGAAGTTACATTTAGAGCAACTCAGTATGTCAGAGGAAGACAGGGTCATCAAAGTTGTTTGCGAATTAGTAGATGATAAGGATCTATATAGAAGATGTTCTTATAAAGATAAAGCATTATATAGAGGAGAAGCAAATGAAATGTTGGTTAGTAATAGAGGTGTATTTCTTAGTAGAAAAGCATTAGTTTATGGTCTTAAAAGGTATAATTGTACAGGTATTAGTGTAAAGAAGATTATTTTAGCATTATCGCAGATGGAGCTTTTAGATGAAGATCGAGGAGGAACGCATACTACAAAAGTACAAAATGTGCGGGCATATTGCATTTTATATAATGAGTTGAAAGAACGGTATGAGGAATTAAGAGGTACAGAGGAATAAGACCGCTGTAGGTAAAATAAGGAGCGGTAATTATATATTATCCTTCTGAAAGATTCATAGGAGACTATATACCTTTTGATATATGGTTACCTATGAATCTATCATTTATCGAAATCAAGTGTCTGTATAGCTTAAAACGATACAGTCATAAGACAACTCATGATTTCAATACGATGTATAGGAGGTTTTTGTATGAATCAGACAACAAAGCGAAGTAAAGAATTAAAAGAAGTCCATGTAGGTAGAAATGAAGTAGCTAAGTCAGTTACAGGTATTTCTTTAGAAGCTCCAAAGTATTCCTGTATAGAAACAAAACAGGATGGTGTAAAAGTTATTTTGGAGTTTCCAGAGTTTGATGAGACAAGGGAGCGGACAGAGGCAGGATACCATCAACTGGAGATTCAAAAAGAAGTAAATAATGTGCTATCTCATACATTAAGGGAGCAGATTAAAAATCATCAGATTTATCATGTAGAAAGGATTTCCTAAGATGGGCGAGAAAAAGAGAGTACGGATGCTGCTTCGTGTAAGTTCTAATCAACAGTTAGAGGAAGATGGAGACTTAGGTATCCAGAGACAGTTGGTAAAAGAATTTATCGCACAACATGAGGAATGGCATCTGGATTCAAAGGAATACTTTGAGGGAAGTAATAGTGGATACAGTAATGCCGTAGAGAATCGTGATATTTTACAGCAGGCATTGCGAGATGCACAAAGAAACGAGTATGATATTCTTGCAGTCTATAAGGATGACCGAATCGGTAGAAGAATGTGGGAGATTGGTGCATATGTTATGCAGCTTAAAAGCTATGGTGTGGATATATACACGGTAAAAGATGGCTGTATTTCACCAGAGAGTGATGACATTATGGGGCAGATGATGTTAGCTCTGCGTTATGGCAATGCACAAAAGAGCAGTTCTGATACGGGAATGCGTGTCAAAGATACGGCACAAAAGCTAGTACAGCAGGGGAAGTTTGTCGGGGGGAAGGCTCCGTATGGATATAAATTGGAGCTGTCTGGAGAAATCAGTAAGCATGGCAGAGCATTACACCATCTTGTGATTATTCCCGAAAGGGCAAAGGCAGTAAAACATATATACGAGCTTTCTCTTGATAAAGAGTACGGTTCTTCAAAGATTGCCAGAGAGCTGAACATGGATGAAGAATATAAAGAACTTGCTCCATCTGAGGTATGGAGAGGTGGAACGGTAACCAGCATTTTAACGAATCCGATCTACGCAGGTTATACAGCTTATAAACGTAGAGAAAAGAAAGAAAACGGGAAAAGTAAGCGGTTAGATAGTTCTGAATGGATTCTCTCGGAAGAACCAAATCCAGAGCTACAGATTATTAGTCCTGATGATTGGAATTTGGTTCAGATAAAGAGAAAGCAGAGGGGGATGAAGTATCGTACCGCTCCGCAGAATAAAGGTGTAAAGGTTATCGCAAGAAATGAGGGGATGCTTCCCCTCATTGATGTTATTTACTGTGGATACTGCGGCTGCAAATGTACAAATGGAAGTAGATATAACTATTGGACAATTAAAGATACGGGAGAAAGGAGGGCGAGCAGACAGGCAATATATAAGTGCCAGGATGCATGGCAGGGAGTTCCACATTACAAAGTCTATCAATTTAAAGCAGAAAAAATTGAGAAGATAGTGTTTCAGGCGATTGCCGAGTACATAGATAAGCTTCAGGAAAACGAGGATATTTTCGAGCAGATTTCCGAGAATGGGCGAAAGGCAAAAAAGGAGAAAGCGAAAGAACTTTCAAGAGAACAGGAAAGACTCAAGCATATCCAGCAAAAGATTTCTGTCATGGAAGATAAGATTCCAGAAGCGATGCTTGGAGAGTACCCTGTACCTGTAGATAAGCTGGTAGACCTGATTGAAAAGCAGAAGCAGGAAAAGGAACAGCAGGAAAAAGTGATTGCAGAGAAACAAAAGGAACTTGACGGAGCGGATGTCTCTTTTAATGAGTGGGATAGTCTGCGTATGCAGATTCCAACATGGAAGGATGTATTTCTGAATGCTGATAATCCAACAAAACGTGTTCTTGTGAATAAGCTTATTGAAAAAATATTTGTAAAAGAGGATGAAGTTGTGATAAGATTTAAGATAAATATAAACGAGATACGGTCAAAAGCTTTAAAGAAATCAGGAAGTATAGTGCCGGAGAATAAGCTGGAAGACAAGTCCGTTATCTTAGATAGTCTCAAGATTTATCCAAACCCCGAATGAACGATGGTTTCGACGTATCGGGGAAAGGGAAAAGACTTCACCATCACATCATCCACCGCCTTTGACCAAAAGTGGATTAACGGCAAAAACACCTATGATTCCATCAGCAATGTAGTAGATGAAATTTTCAATTCCTACCTTTCAAGACCAGAAGTGACACAGCCAATACTCACACAGTACTGTGACGGCAAGCGGGTAAGCTGTCCGGAGTTTATGAGCCAGTGGGGTTCGAAGGCATTAGGGGATGACGGGCTTTCTGCGATTGAGATTTTAAGATACTATTATGGGGATGATATGTATATTAATGAAGCGGAGACGATTTCAGGAATTCCGGCGTCATATCCGGGATATGAGCTGACAATTGGAGCTTCGGGACAAAAAGTGAGACAAATGCAGGAACAGCTCAATGTAATTGCAGGGGACTATCCATTGATTCCTAAAATCAGGGTGGACGGCATTTATGGACCGGCAACGGCAAATTCTGTAAAGATTTTTCAGAAGATTTTCCATTTACCGGAAACGGGAGTTGTGGACTTTGCAACATGGTATAAAATTAGTCAGATTTATGTCGCAGTAAGTCGAATTGCGGAGCTGAAATAATTTCTTGCTGACAGAAAATTAGTTATCGGAATTATGCACAAAGCAACATGGTAATAAGGGGGGGAATGGGCGGCGAAAGATAGAAATTGTAGTTTTTCGCTGTTCCTCTCTTGTAATTGCATTCGATGTATGCTAGAATTTGTACAATTTAAGTATTTATGCAAAGAGCGGCAACGTAGATGTCAGTTTTTTTCGCAAGTCTGAAAAGACACGTTCCCGGCCGATTTGTTTGATAAGCATAGTTTTCGCACAATGAGCCGGGGAAACCCGTCTTTTTTTTTGCAAAGAACTGTAATTAGGAGTGACTTACTCCAGTGCTGTTTTTGCATTTTCCTTAATATGCAGTTGCAAATGATTGAATATAGAAAGGAACGTGAATCATGAAGGCATTTCTAATCTTAGAAGACGGAACTGTGCTGACCGGCGAAAGCTTTGGAGCAGCCAGAGAGGTAATCAGCGAGGTAGTTTTTAATACTTCCATGACAGGATATCTGGAGATATTGACAGACCCATCCTACGCAGGACAGTCCGTTGTTATGACTTATCCATTAATTGGTAATTACGGAATCTGTATGGAAGACATGGAGTCCATTCATCCGTGGCCAAAAGCTCTTATTGTAAGAGAATGTGCAAAACTGGCAAGCAACTTCCGTAACGAGATGACATTAGATGAATTCTTAAAGAAATATGATGTTCCGGGAATTTCAGGAATTGACACCAGACATCTGACACGTATCTTAAGAGAGTACGGTGTTATGAACGGAATGATTACAACAAGAGAAGATTTCGACCTGGACGAAGTAGTAAAGCAGTTAAAAGAATATAAAGTACAAGGTGTTGTTCGTGAAGTTAGCTGTAAGGAAAAGAGAGTGCTTCCAGGAGACGGTTTTAAAGTTGCCCTCATGGATTTTGGAGCAAAGAAGAATATTGAGAAGTCTTTAAATAAGCGTGGATGCGAAGTTACGGTTTACCCTGCTTACACAAAGGCAGAAGAGATTATCGCAGCAAATCCAGATGGAATCATGCTTTCGAACGGTCCTGGAGATCCAAAAGAATGTGTGGAGATTATCGAGGAGCTTAAGAAGTTATTTGCTACGAATATTCCAATTTTTGGTATTTGTCTTGGACATCAGCTCATGGCACTTGCCAACGGCGCAGATACAAAGAAGATGAAATACGGACATCGTGGAGCCAACCACCCGGTAAAAGATTTAAAAACAGGAAAGGTTTATATTTCCTCACAGAACCATGGATACATGGTAATGGAAGATTCTCTGAACAGAGATATTGCAGAAGTAAGCTTTATTAATGTAAATGATGGTACATTAGAGGGAGTTCACTATCTTGGAAAGAACGTTATGACAGTACAGTTCCATCCGGAAGCTTGTCCTGGGCCAAACGATTCCGAATTTTTATTTGAAGAGTTTATCAATATGATGGAGGTTGCAAAAGATGCCTAAGAATACCAGTATTAAAAAAGTCCTTGTAATTGGTTCCGGTCCTATTGTTATCGGACAGGCTGCAGAGTTTGACTACGCGGGAACACAGGCATGTCGTTCCTTAAAAGAGGAAGGAATTCATGTTGTCCTTGTTAACTCTAACCCTGCAACAATCATGACAGATAAAGATATCGCAGATGAAGTATACATTGAGCCATTAACACCAGAAGTTATTAAGAAGCTCATTTTAAAAGTTTCTCCGGACAGTCTTCTTCCAACATTAGGTGGACAGGCAGCGTTAAATATCGCTATGGAGTTAGATGAGTGTGGTTTCTTAAAAGAGCACAAAGTAAAGCTTATCGGTACAACAGGTAAAACAATCCGTAAGGCTGAGGACAGAGAAGAATTTAAAGAAACAATGGAAAAGATCGGTGAGCCAATCGCACCAAGCCAGATTGTTACGAATGTAGAAGATGGTCTGGAATATGCGCAGAAGATTGGATATCCAGTTGTTCTTCGTCCGGCATACACTCTTGGAGGAAGCGGCGGCGGAATCGCAGATAATGAGGAAGAATTCGTGGAAATCATCCAGAACGGTCTTCGTTTGAGCCGTGTAGGCCAGGTATTAGTAGAGAAGTCCATCGCAGGATGGAAGGAAATCGAGTACGAAGTAATGCGTGACGGAAATGGAACATGTATTACCGTATGTAATATGGAGAACCTTGACCCGGTTGGTGTTCATACCGGTGACAGTATCGTAGTTGCTCCTTCTCAGACTTTAGGAGATAAAGAGTACCAGATGCTCCGTAATTCCGCATTAAATATCATTGACGAACTTGGTGTAGAAGGTGGATGTAACGTACAGTTCGCTTTAAATCCAGATACATTTGATTATTGTGTAATCGAGGTTAACCCTCGTGTAAGCCGTTCTTCTGCATTAGCTTCTAAGGCAACTGGTTATCCGATTGCCAAAGTTACTGCAAAGATTGCGCTTGGTTACCACTTAGATGAGATTAAGAATGCCGTAACAGGTAAGACATTCGCAAGTTTTGAGCCAGCACTTGACTATTGTGTAGTAAAGGTTCCAAGACTTCCATTTGATAAGTTCATTTCTGCCTCCCGTCATCTGACAACACAGATGAAGGCAACTGGTGAGGTAATGAGTATCTGCACTAACTTTGAAGGTGGTCTCATGAAGGCTCTCCGTTCCTTAGAGCAGCATGTAGACAGCCTGATGCATGGCGATTTTGACAAGTTAAGCGACAAAGAATTAGAAGAACATCTTCATATTGTAGATGATCTTCGTATTTACTGTATCGCAGAGGCACTCCGCCGTAAAATGGATCCACAGAAGATTCATGACATTACAAAAATTGATTTATGGTTCATCGATAAGTTAAATAACATCGTTGAGATGGAAGCAAAACTTAAGAACGCAGAAGAATTAGACCGTGACCTTTTACTTAAAGCAAAAGAAATGGAATTCCCTGATAAAGTTATCGGAGAGCTTATCGGTCAGAGTGAAGAATATGTAAAGAACTTAAGAAGACAGATGGATATCGTTCCTGCCTACAAAGTTGTTGATACTTGTGCGGCTGAGTTTGCAGCAGAAACACCATATTATTACTCTTGTTTTGGAAGCTTTAATGAAGTAGAAGAAACTTCTGATAAGAAGAAGATTATGGTACTGGGTTCTGGTCCGATCCGTATCGGACAGGGTATTGAGTTTGACTACTGTTCTGTACACAGTGTATGGGCATTTAAAGAAATGGGTTATGAGACGATTATCGTAAATAATAACCCTGAAACAGTAAGTACTGACTTCGATATCGCAGATAAGCTTTACTTCGAGCCTTTAACAGAGGAAGATGTAGAACATATCGTAGAATTAGAGAAACCGGACGGAGCAGTTGTACAGTTTGGTGGACAGACAGCTATCAAGTTAACAGAAAAGTTAAATAAAATCGGTGTTCCAATTCTTGGTACAAGTGCTGAGAACGTAGATGCAGCCGAAGACAGAGAACTTTTTGATGAGATTCTTGAGCAGTGCTGTATCCCAAGACCAAAGGGAGGTACTGTATTTACAAAAGAAGAGGCAATCAAGGCAGCCAACGAGATTGGTTATCCAGTATTAATCCGTCCTTCCTACGTACTTGGTGGACAGGGTATGCAGATTGCTATTTCAGATGAGGATATTTCAGAATTTATGGATGTTATCCAGAGATATGCACAGGAACATCCAATCCTTATCGATAAATACCTGATGGGTGTTGAGGTAGAGGTTGATGCCGTATGTGATGGTGAAGAAATCGTTATCCCAGGTATCATGCAGCATGTAGAGAGAGCCGGGATCCATTCTGGAGACAGTATTTCCGTATATCCTGCAAGAGACCTTTCTCCTAAGATTAAAAAGGTTATCGGACATTATACAAAGTTACTGGCAAAGGCTTTACACGTTATCGGTCTTATCAATATCCAGTTCATTGTATATCAGGATGAAGTATATGTCATTGAGGTTAACCCTCGTTCTTCAAGAACCGTTCCTTATATCAGTAAGGTAACAGGTATTCCTATCGTTGACCTTGCAACAAAGGTTATGACAGGAATGAAGTTAAAAGACTTAGGTTACGAGCCAGGACTTCAGCCAGAATCTCCATACTGGGCAATCAAGATGCCAGTATTCTCATTCGAGAAGATTCGTGGTGCGGATATCAGCCTTGGACCAGAAATGAAGTCTACAGGTGAGTGTCTCGGTATTTCCAAGAACTTTGAGGAAGCGTTATTTAAAGCATTCTTAGGTTCTGGTGTAGATTTACCAAAGCATAAGAAGATGATCATGACTGTAAAGGATTCTGATAAGTTAGATGCAGTAGAAGTTGGTAAGAGATTTACAGCACTTGGCTACGAAATCTATGCGACAAGAAATACATGCAAGACATTACAGGAAAGCGGTGTGCCGGCGAAGAGAGTCAATAAGATTGAGGAGTCACATCCAAACCTGCTGGATTTAATTTTAGGACATCAGATTGATCTTATCATCGATACACCTTCACAGGGTATTGAAAGAAGCAAAGATGGTTTTGTTATCCGTCGTCATGCGGTAGAAACAGGTGTGAACTGTCTGACTTCTCTTGATACAGCAAACGCCTTACTTACCAGCTTAGAGTCTTCCTGCCGAGAAGATTTATCTTTAGTGGATATCGCAGAAATTGATAAAGAGATTGAGAGCAAGATTAACGAGGCATAAAAAGGGGAGTGAATCCCTAATATAAATAAATATGTACTCATGGAGTCTTTTATGCATTTACCCTTGCAAAAGATTTCATGAGTACATAGCATAATTGGGAGGATACCAATGGGAAATTATACAAAGCAGGATATTATTCAGCTTGTGGAAGAAAAAGATGTACAGTTTATAAGACTTCAGTTTACAGATGTATCTGGTACCTTAAAGAATGTGGCAATCACAGCCAGCCAGCTTGAAAAAGCATTAGATAATAAGTGTATGTTTGATGGCTCATCTATTGAGGGATTTGTCCGCATTGAGGAATCCGATATGTACTTATATCCAGATCTTAATACATTTGAGATTCTTCCGTGGCGTCCACAGCATGGCAAAGTTGCCCGTTTCATGTGCGATGTATATCGACCAGAGGGCGTGCCTTTCGAGGGAGACAGCCGTTATGTATTGAAAAATGTATTAAAAAAAGCGGCAAAGATGGGATATACTTTTGATGTAGGACCAGAATGTGAATTCTTCCTTTTCCATACGGATGATAATGGACAGCCGACAAATATCACCCATGAAAAGGCAAGTTATTTTGATGTTACTCCATTAGATTTAGGAGAGAATGCACGAAGAGATATCGTTCTTACATTAGAGAGTATGGGCTTCGAGATTGAGGCTTCTCATCATGAAGTAGCTCCGGCACAGCATGAGATTGACTTTAAGTATGATAATGCATTAGTAACAGCAGATAATATCATGACATTTAAGATGGTTGTAAAGACCATTGCAAAAAGACATGGATTGTATGCGACCTTTATGCCAAAGCCAATTACAGATGTAGACGGTTCTGGAATGCATATCAATATGTCCCTTGAAAAAGATGGAAAGAACATTTTCTTTGATAAGAGCAATCCGATGGGACTGAGCAAAGAATGTTATCATTTCATTGCAGGTCTTATTAAGCATGCTAAAGGTATGTCCTGTATTTGTAATCCTCTTGTAAACTCCTACAAAAGACTGGTTCCGGGTTATGAAGCACCGGTGGCAATCTGCTGGTCATCCATTAACCGAAGTCCATTAATCCGTATTCCGGCATCGAGAGGTGCAGGAACAAGAATCGAATTCAGAAGTCCTGACCCGGCAGCAAACCCATATCTTGTTATGGCACTTTGTCTTGCAGCAGGTCTTGATGGAATTGAGAATGAATTAGAAGCGCCAGAACCAATCGGTAAAAATATGTATTTACTTACAGAAGAACAGATTGCTGATATGAATATTGATGTCCTTCCGGCAACACTTGGAGAAGCCTGTGATGCCTTTGAAGAGGATAAATATATTCAGGAAGTTTTGGGAGAGCATATCAGTAAAAAATATTTGGAAGCAAAGAGAAAAGAATGGCATGAATATTGCAGACAGGTTTCTGATTGGGAAACAGAAGCATATCTTTATAAATACTAACAGCTCAGCTGCCTAAAATATCGACTGTAGATTGAAAAACTGGAATCCTTATGAGGGTGAGTGGAAAGTGTTGAATATTGTTGTTGTGTTTCCGAAAAAGGAAATTGTACTAAAAATGAAAAATGTTCTAATAAAGAATGGCTTTGATGTGTCAGCTGTTTGTGTTACCGGAGCACAGGCGATTCAGGCAGTGGAAAGACTGGAAGCGGGTGTTGTTGTCTGCGGCATCCGCTTTGCCGATATGATATATAATGAATTAAAAGAGTGTATTCCAGATACTTTTGAGATGGTCGTTATTGCCAGCAATGCCCAGTGGCAGGAATATGGAGATGATGATGTCATTTATCTGCCATTGCCGTTAAAAGCATATGATCTGGTAGATACCGTATCGGATCTGCTGACAGATATACATAGAAGATTAAAGCGGGAAAGGGAAAAGCCGAATAAGAGATCTTCTGCTGATCAGGGAGTTATTAATCAGGCAAAGTCTTTATTAATGGAGAAAAATGGATTGACAGAAGAAGAGGCGCACCGTTACCTTCAGAAGAGAAGTATGGATAATGGAACGAATATGGTAGAAACGGCATATATGGTTTTGCAGGTTTTTTGATCCGGCATTTTTGAAACTGTATAGAATGAAAGTAGATTTTTGCGCTTTTTAATAAGTTGTTTTGGAAATCTTTGCTTAATTTCATAAGTAAAACACACTTTATAAATGAAATCTTGCAGGTGAAATCTAAATAATTGTAAGAATTTTATTGAAAAATGAGGATAACTCTTGTTAAATAACGAAGATTATCGTATATTTTAAGTTGCTTATATGTGCAAAAGAAGGGAGCAGCCTATGAAGTTTACAAAGATGCATGGAATAGGAAATGATTACGTTTATGTAAATTGTTTCGAAGAATCAATAAAGAATCCTGCAGAAGTATCAAAGTTTGTCAGTGACCGTCATTTTGGAATCGGTTCAGATGGATTAATTCTTATCAGTCCGTCTGCAAAAGCAGATTTTCGTATGAATATCTATAATGCAGATGGTTCTCAGGCAGAAATGTGCGGAAACGGTATCCGTTGTGTGGCAAAATATGTGTATGATTACGGTCTGACAGATAAGACAGAGATTTCTGTCGAAACTTTAGCGGGAATCAAATATTTAAAACTTCAGGTGGAAAATGGCAAAGTAGCAACCGTAGAAGTAAATATGGGTGCACCAATCCTTGAACCAAAGAAAATTCCAGTTGCAGTAGAGAATAATCCAGTAGTGGATGTCCCTGTTGAAGTAAAGGGAAAAACTTACCATATGACATGCGTATCTATGGGGAATCCTCATGCGATTATCTTTATGGATAACGTAAAGGAATTAGATATCGAAGCTATTGGGCCATATTTCGAAAATCATCCGGTATTTCCGAAAAGAACAAACACAGAGTTTGTGGAAGTGTTAGACAAAAACACAGTAAATATGAGAGTATGGGAGCGCGGCAGTGATGAGACACTCGCCTGTGGAACAGGTGCCTGTGCAACTACCGTTGCCTGTATATTAAATAACAAGACAGAAGACGAAGTTACAGTACACTTACTTGGAGGAGATTTAAAAATCCGTTGGGACCGCAAAGAAAACTTAGTTTATATGACCGGTCCGGCAACCGTTGTATTTGATGGGGAAATTACTCTTCCGGAAGGAATACTGTAATAGACAGCAGTAGGCGAAAGCCAGTTAGGAGCAGCTATGTTTAAAGTAAACGAGAATTATTTAAAACTGCCAGGAAGCTATCTTTTTTCTAATATTGGGAAAAAAGTAGCAGCATACAAAGAGGCAAATCCAGACAAATCTATTATCAGTTTAGGAATTGGTGACGTAACACAGCCATTAGCACCAGAGATCATCAAAAGTCTTCACAATGCAGTAGATGAAATGGGGAAAGCAGAAACTTTCCACGGATATGCACCAGACCTTGGATATGAATTCTTAAGAAATGCAATCGCAGATGGTGACTACAAGAGCCGTGGATGTGATATCAGTGCCGATGAAATCTTTGTCAGCGATGGTGCAAAATGTGATTCCGGAAACATTCAGGAAATTTTCAGTGTAGATAACAAAATTGCTGTATGTGACCCTGTATACCCAGTTTATGTTGACACAAATGTTATGGCAGGAAGAACAGGAACATATAATCCGACAACAGAAACATGGAGCGATGTAATCTACATGCCATGTACAGCAGAGAACGATTTCGTACCAGACTTCCCAAAAGAAGAACCAGATATCATTTATCTTTGCTTCCCAAATAATCCAACAGGAACGACAATCACAAAAGCACAGCTTCAGGAATGGGTTGACTATGCAAACAAAATCGGTGCAGTAATCATCTATGATGCCGCTTATGAAGCATATATCAGCGAAGATGATGTAGCACATAGCATCTACGAATGTGAAGGAGCAAGAACTTGTGCAATCGAGCTTCGAAGCTTCTCCAAAAATGCAGGATTCACAGGAACAAGACTTGGTTTCACCGTTGTCCCTAAAGACTTAAAAGCAGGAGACGTTGCTTTACATTCCTTATGGGCAAGACGTCACGGAACAAAGTATAATGGTGCTCCATATATCATCCAGAGAGCCGGCGAAGCTTGCTACAGCGAAGCTGGAAAAGCACAGTTAAAAGAGCAGGTTGCGTTCTACATGAACAATGCCAAAATCATCAAAGAAGGCTTAAAAGACGCGGGATATACTGTATTTGGCGGAGTAAACGCACCATACATCTGGTTGCAGACTCCAGACAAAATGCCATCCTGGGATTTCTTTGACTTCTTATTAAATAAAGCAAACGTAGTAGGAACACCAGGTTCAGGATTTGGACCAAGCGGAGAGGGATACTTCCGACTCACAGCATTTGGCTCCTATGAGAATACATTAGAAGCTATCGAGAGAATTAAAGCTCTCTAAATTCTGGTTTGCGTAGCGAAACAAACAGACGCCGCTACAGAAGCATAGTAATCGGATTGCCAGAAGAATTATTAAGAAAAAGCCCTAAAAAATTTATTGATTTTGTTCCGTTGTGCTAAAAGCTCCATTTTGCCCAATAAAGCAGAAACTTCGCAAAAACGAATGCGAAGTTTCTATGGTCAAAATTCCGCAGCACAAAGTCACAAAATTCAATAAATTTTTTAGGGCTTCTTTTTCATATTTTTTGAGCAATCCGATAGAATATCTACAGAGGCTGTCTATTTCTAATCCGCAAATCTTTTAAAACATAAATTCTGACTTTACTGAGAGCGTCTCCTTTGCTGCGCAAATCAGAATTGTTTTCTTCTCGCTGTCGTGTTATTATGGACAAGACAATTATGAAGAATTTATACAGGAGATGATTACAATGGAATTTTGGGATATTTATGATGAGAATAAACAGTTAACTGGACGAATGATGAAGCGCAATGACTGGTGCTTAAAAGATGGAGAGTACCATCTGACCGTTCTTGGTGTTATCGCAAGACCAGATGGAACTTTTTTAATTACAAAACGTGTTATGTCTGGGCAAAGCTTAGTCCGTTGAGTTTGAATCCTGCATTCATCTCCGGCTTTTTAACATCAGCCGTAGAGTAATAGCCGTTCATAACCACATTGCCACCCATCGTGTTCATAGAAAGATTCTTCATATCCACCTTCCCGTCTTTAACGACCAACTTTCCGTTCATATTAGTGAAAGCCATCTTATCAAACAGTACCTCTTTCAGATTAGCATCCATTTGGAAATCAATATTACGGGGCACTTCGATGATACCACTTATACTATCTGCCGGAGTAGTTGCCACCTGTGTAGTGGTGTCTGCTGTGGCTGTCATGAAATCATTCAGGTTGAGATGATTGGAGCGAATATTGAGTGTTCCTTTCAGTGTCGTTCCTTTCAGTGCATAGCCCAGATAGTTTTCAAAACGGCTATCAGCAGTCAGATCGTTCTTACCGATATTGACGGTTGTTTCGCTCAGTTGCAGGTTCTTGGGAGTGAATGTAAAGAGTGACTTGTGGATATCTATATCCGGCATATCCTTCATCTTCAGTTTCATTGAGGTGAGTCCGATTGTTCCGGAAGCCTGTACACGCTCATACTGTTCTTTTTCGATGTACGACATTTTTCCGGCGAGTTGCATGTCTGCATTGATAGTACCGTTTAGCTCCATATCCTCCAATGGATATACCTGTTTTATCATGCCCAGGTTGAGTACTCCTTTTGCTTCAGCATGAAAGTCCGGATCACTGATCGGTGTTTTTATTTCGGCAGTCACGCTGAACGGATTTCCGGCGAGTCGGAAACTAAACGGGCGAATACTCACTGTGGTGAGGTCAATAGCCCCTCCCGGATTTTTTATTTCTGCATTGATGTTAATCTGATCTACACCTGCCGGAAGAGAAGGATAACGGAACATGGCATCTTTCACTGTCATTGCTACATTGAACTGAGGTACAATGCTGTCACCTACCATCGTACCTTTTATGTCAGCAGAAAGTGTGGCAATACGCATCAAAATTACGTGCCTTCCTCGAAATATACCCCAATAGAAACAGTCCCAACATGCCTCCG
>ENA-USUG01004102-USUG01004102.1-human-gut-metagenome-genome-assembly--contig:-NODE-4102-length-18588-cov-5.233483_pt1 | contig 18588 bp, 16 predicted proteins | sample MGYA00250059_ERZ773394 | MGnify/ENA primary metagenome ERZ773394 (study PRJEB29103, sample SAMN06111957) | human gut metagenome | biome: human gut; feature: ankylosing spondylitis patient; material... | reverse complement strand
TAAGCTCTCGAAGAGGATCACGGTACTTCTATATGTTCTTCCGTGGCTTTTAGGATTCTTGTGTTTTAAGTGTTATCCATTCTTTTCTTCTTTTATTTATAGTTTAAAGGATTTTAACCTGTTCAAAGGAGATGCTGATTTTATTGGCTTAGGAAACTATATTAAGATTTTCAATACGAAGAAGTATATGAAGGCTTATCTTGTAACCTTTAAATATGCGTTTATCACGGTTCCTTTAAAATTGATCTTTTCTCTTTTTATCGCATATATCTTGAATTTTAAGATCAAATTTGTGAAGTTTTTCCGAACCGTATACTACATCCCATCAATTCTTGGCGGATCAGTAGCAGTTGCGATCGTATGGAAATTCTTATTCCAGTCTGACGGACTGATCAATCAGGTACTCCGCATCTTTGGCGGTTCTGGTATTAACTGGCTTGGAAGTCCCAAGTATGCACTCTGGGTCATCTGTCTTTTACATGTATGGCAGTTTGGCTCTGCTATGGTAATTTTCTTAGCTGCATTAAAGGGCGTTTCACAGGAGCTGTATGAGGCGGCTGCAATCGATGGAGCAGGAAAATGGAGACAGTTTTTCAATGTGACGGTTCCACTGATCACACCGGTTATTTTTTATAATTTGGTTACACAGCTTTGCAACTCTTTCCAGGAATTTAACAGTGCGTATATCATTACCAAGGGCGGCCCTTTAAGCTCTACGACATTGATTTCCCTGTTGGTATATCAGAGTGCATTTAAGTCCTACGATATGGGAATTGCCTGTGCAATGGCATGGGTACTGTTTGTGATTGTTGCAGTCTTTACGGTAATTGCATTCTTAAGCCAGAAATACTGGGTTTATTATTCCGATGATGAGAGGTGATCAGGATGACAAGAAAAACTAGAAATACGATATCAACCATACTCCGATATGTTGTTTTATGTGCAGTAGGTGTCCTGATGTTTTATCCGATGCTCTGGATGGTGGGCGCTTCTTTAAAGGCAAACAATAATGAGATCTATTCTACAATTAGTTTTATTCCTAAAAATCCATCCTTTGCAGCATATGTAAAAGGCTGGACAGCAACGGGATACAGCTTTGGAAAATTCATGATGAACACGTATATTATTGTATTTCCAAAGGTTGTCGGGATCGTGATCTCCACGATCATCACTGCATATGGCTTTTCAAGATTTCAGTTTGTAGGAAAGACCTTTTTATTTGCAGTATTGATGAGTACGTTGTTTCTCCCACAGGTAGTTTTGAATATTCCACAGTTCTTAATGTTTACAGATCTTGGCTGGGTAGATACCTACAAGCCGCTTGTTGTACCGACCTTCTTTGCCAATGAGCCGTATTTCGTATTTATGCTGGTGCAGTTTATGAGATCGGTATCCAAAGAGATGGAAGAGGCGGCGGAGATCGATGGCTGTAATTCTCTGCAGAGATTGATCTATATTGTAGTGCCGATCGTGAAACCGTCCATTGTTTCTGTAGCATTATTCCAGTTCATGTGGAGCTCCAATGACTTCCAGGGACCATTGATCTATATTAATACGGTAACGAAATACCCGGCATCACTGGGACTGCGTCTGATCGCCGATAGTGAGACTGGCTTTGAGTGGAATAAGATTCTTGCACTTTCAGTGATCTCCATCATTCCGACCCTGACTGTCTTTTTCCTGGCGCAGGATCAGTTTATCGATGGTATTGCAGCCGGTGGTGTAAAAGGTTAAAAAGGAGGAGACCTATGTTAAAATTTTCTGTTCTATTTCTCACATCCCGTAAGACGATGATCGAGGTGGAAGATTTTGGTATCTGGAATACCAATGAGCCCTATGAGATCTGGCTCAACGGGGAAAAATATATGGAATCAGAGCGTGCTACGCAGACGATTAAAAATCTGAAACCGGATACGGATTATGAGATCCAGATAAAGAGCAAAAATGATAGTTCGGAAATCATGGTGATTCATACGGATTATGAATTTGTTACACTGGATGTAAAGCACTTTCAGGCAGTTGGTGATGGAATCCACGATGATACTGCTGCAATACAGGCAGCGATCATGGCATGCCCGGCGCAGAGCCGTGTCTGGATTCCAAAGGGTATTTACAAGGTTTCCAGCCTGTTTTTGAAGAGCAATATCTGCATTGATCTGGATGATGAGGCTGTGCTTTCTGGAACGATTGACCGAAAAAAGATTCCGGTACTTCCTGGTATGATCCAGAGCTATGACGAAGAAAAAGAATATAATCTCGGATCATGGGAAGGAAATCCATTGGATTGCTTTGCGAGTATGATCACCGGAATTGGTGTTTCCAATGTGGTGATCACCGGTGGAGGTGTACTGGATGGCAATGCTGCCAATGATAACTGGTGGGAGGATGACAGAGCAAAGATCATAGCATTCCGCCCAAGAATGATCTTTTTAAATCATTGTGAGAATGTGACGGTTCATGGTCTTACTGTCCAGAATAGCCCGTCCTGGAATCTGCATCCGTATTTTTCCAGAAAGATCCGTTTTTTGGATCTGACCATTTTAAATCCATGGGATTCTCCGAATACAGATGGGATGGATCCGGAATCGGTCAATGGCCTGGAAGTGATCGGTGTCCATTTTTCAGTAGGAGATGACTGTATTGCCGTGAAGTCCGGCAAGTATTATATGGGTCATAAGTACAAAGAACCATCACAGAACTTTGAAATCCGTCAGTGTTATATGGAAAATGGTCATGGAGCTGTTTCAATAGGAAGCGAGATGGCTGGTGGTGTGAGAAATCTTCATGCCAGTAAATGTATCTTTAAGAATACAGACCGCGGCTTGCGGATCAAAACCCGTCGCGGAAGAGGCAAGGACGCAACGATAGAAGGAATCTGTTTTGAAGACATTCAGATGGAGGATGTAAGGACTCCATTTGTAGTGAATTGCTTTTATAATTGCTGTGATCCAGATTGTCATTCAGAGTATGTAAAGTGTAAATCTCCGCTTCCGGTTGATGAGAGGACACCGGCAGTGAACCACCTGGTATTTAAAAACATTGAATGCATCCATTGCCATGCAGCAGGTGCATTTCTTTATGGACTTCCAGAGCAGAAGATCGATTATGTAGAAATGGAGAATATCCATGTCGATTATGCTTCCGATCCGGTTCCAATGGAGCCAGCTATGATGGATGACTTGGGAGAAACATGCAAGTTAGGTTTATATATCAATAATGCGAATACACTGGTCATGAATCATGTAACGGTAGAGGGCAATGAAGGAGAAGCCTTTGATTTCCATAACATTGATCATTTGATTGTAGACGGAGAGGAGAAAGGAGCTGTTCGGTAGTATGATCATTTCAACAACAGGAACCTTGTCACAGGATGATAATTTTCTGGTCTATCATGGCCCATATGCGGAGATTATTCCACAGATGGCAGAGGACGGTTATCAAGGTGTGGAAATGCATATTTTTGATTCGGCGGAGATTGATCGACAGGAATTGTGGAGCTTATTGAAAAAATATAACATTCGTCTGACATCGATTGGTACCGGTTCTGTCTATGGACGGCTGCATTACAGTCTCGGTGCTGCAGATTCGGCAGTACGAAAGGCAGCCATCCGGCATCTGGAACAACATATGGTGACAGCAGCTCCGGATCAGGCACTGGTGATCTTAGGACTGGTGGCGGGACGGTTTTCCGACTGCCATGATGATGGAGAAGAGTTTAAAAAGAATCTGACTGACAGCTTACACAAGCTGGATGATCTGGCTGTGCATTATCAGGTACGGCTTGGATTCGAGATCATGAACCGGTTTGAAAGCGACTATCTGACAACTATTGCGGAAGGCGTGGAGTATTTAAAAAAAGAAAAATTTCAAAAGCTGCTGCTTCATATTGATACCGTCCACATGAATATTGAAGAGGCTCATATCGGAGATGCGATCCGGGCAGGAAAAGGGTATATCGGCCATGTCCATGTGGCAGATAATGACCGTTGGTATCCGGGACATGCTCATTATGATTTTCAGGAAACGATCCAGGCATTAAAGGAGATTGGATATGATGGAGCATTAGCGTTGGAAACAAACTGTGAACCGGATACACGGACCTGTGCCCGAAAGAGTCTGGAGTATTTGAAGAGGATCCTTGGAGAATAAAACTATATGATGTTTAGCAGGAAACAATTAGTATATTTGATCGTCCCACTGATCGTGGAACAGGTATTTTTAGGAACAATCGGGATTGCGGATATGCTGATGGTAGCACCGGTGGGAGAAGTGGCTATATCCGGAATTTCTCTAGTCAATTCTATTAATATGCTATTCCACAGTGTATTTTCGGCTCTGGCAGCTGGCGGCAGTATTTTATGTATTCAGTATCTGGGAAAAGGCGATGATAGAAATGCGAATTCCGTTGCTAAGCAGCTCTTGATCCTTTCGGTTACATTAGCAGTGATCTTAGGGTTATGCTGCTGTCTGGGAAATCAGTTCCTTCTGAAAAGCATTTTTGGAAATGCAGAGCCACAGGTACTCAAGGAGGCAGTGACATATTTCTATTTATCGGCACTTGCGTATCCCTGTATTATGCTGTTTGATTCCTGCAGTGCTTTGTTCCGAGGTATGGGAGAGTCCAGAATTTCTCTTGCAGGATCTGTAGTGACCTGTCTGACCAATATTGTACTGAATGCAGCGTTGATCTATGGGATGGGCTGGGGCGTATTTGGAGCCGGACTCGCGTCATTACTTGCGAAAGGAATCGGTGGTGGATTTTTGCTGATATGTCTTGGAATGGGCGAGAGAAGCGTCGGGTTAAGAAAATTTGCCGGTCTTCCGAGAGAAAGCTTCATTGTCAGGAATATCATGCGTTTGGCGGTTCCGATGGCATTAGAGGATGGGATTTTTCATGTTGGTAAGCTTTTGGTGCAGGGTGTTGTAACATCTTATGGGACAACTGCGATCGCAGCAAATGCAGTGGCATTAACGGTGGCAGATTTTATCCAGATGCCGGCTTATGCAGTTGGACTAGGTATGACAACGGTCGTAGGACAGTGCATTGGAGCTGAACGGAAGAAAGAAGCACAGTTTTATGCGTCACACATATTATTTGTTTCCTTTCTTTTAGAAGCGGGGCTGGCAGTTGCGGCATATGTGTGGTCAGGGCAGATTACAGGATTTTACCGTCTGACGGAAGAAACGGCTGCAGTGGCCAGACAACTGATCTGCTTCCATTCGCTCATCTGCGGTGTGACCTGGGTATTTGCCTTTAATATCCCGTGCGTATTAAAGGCATCCAGCGATGTGAATTTTGTGTTGGGAATTTCCATTTTTTCCATGTGGACCTTCCGCGTGGGATGCAGTTATCTGTTCCGTGAATTTCTGACAGTAGGTGTTCTGGGTGTCTGGATGGCAATGGGACTGGACTGGGCTTTTCGGGGAATGATATTTTATCTGAGAATGCGCAGTGGAAAATGGATGGCGAAAAAGTTTATATGATGTTACCGTTCGTGCAATGCATGAACGGTAACAATATAAAAATGTAAGCGCTTACAAAAAAGTGCTTGCATTGTGAAATGAAATGTTGTATAGTAGTTTCAGAAACAAATGTAAGCACTTACAATTTTATGGAGGTCGGCAGACAATGAGCAATCGTAAAGAAACAGTTATTCAGTTTGGCGAGGGTGGATTTTTAAGAGGTTTCGTAGATTATTTCTTCCAGAAATTAAAAGACCAGAACTTATTTGATGGTTCTGTTGTGATCGTACAGCCTATCGAGAAAGGTATGTGCGAGATGCTGGAGAAGCAGAACTGCGAGTACAACCTGTTCTTAAGAGGAATTGATAATGGTCAGGTCGTTAACGAGCATACGCACATCGACGTGATCTCCAGATGTGTTAATCCATATACAGATAACGCAGCATATATGGCACTGGCTGAGAACCCGGATTTCCGCTTCATCGTTTCCAACACAACAGAGGCAGGTATCCAGTTCGTAGCAGACAATAAGTTCGAGGATGCTCCGGCAAAGAGCTTCCCTGGCAAACTGACCCAGTTATTATATAAGAGATTCCAGTTAGGCTTAAAGGGCTTTATTATCCTGTCCTGCGAGCTGATCGACCACAACGGCGAAGAACTGGAGAAGTGCTGCGAGCAGTACGCAGATCTGTGGAACTTAGGCGATGAGTTCAAGGCATGGTTAAAGAAAGAGAATGATTTCTGCTCTACCTTAGTAGACCGTATCGTAACCGGTTTCCCAAGAGACGAGCATGCAGCTCTGTGCGAGAGAATCGGCGAGCAGGATAATATGATGGATACCGCTGAGATCTTCCATCTGTGGGTAATCCAGGGACATCACGAGGACGAGCTTCCACTGCAGAAGGCTGGCTTCAATGTAATCTGGACTGACAACGTAGATCCATACAAGAAGAGAAAAGTAAGAATCTTAAACGGTGCTCATACTTCCATGGTATTAGGCGCTCGTCTGTACGGTTTAGAGACGGTAGGACAGTGCTTAAAGGATGAGAAAGTATCCGCTCTGTTAAAGAAATGCATCTTCGAGGAGATCATTCCTACCATCGGTGATACCGAGGACAACCGCAAGTTCGGTGCAGCAGTTCTGGAGAGATTCTCCAACCCATTCATCAAACATCTGCTGCTGTCCATCGCACTGAACTCTGTTTCCAAATTCAAAGCAAGAGTTCTGCCGACTATCTTAGAGTACAAAGAGGAGAAAGGTTCCTATCCACAGGGACTGACATTTTCTCTGGCAGCTCTGATCGCATTCTATCGTACCGATGAGGCAAACGATGACGAGGAGATCATGAAGTTCATGAAGACTGCTTCCGTAGCAGACATCTTAAAGAAGTCCGAGTACTGGGGACAGGATTTAAGCGATATGCTTCCGGTTGTTCAGGAGTACTATGACCTGATCGAAGAGAAGGGCATGGGCGCTGCATACGATGTAGTTCTGTCAAGATAATAAAAACTGAAGTAAGAGATATGATATTAAGGAGGGGCGTGTCCGTTTGTGGACATGCCCCTCCTTGACATATAAGCGATCATTCATTAAAATAAGCATAGAAACAAAAGTGAGGTGATAAGAGTATGGCTGTATTAGCAGAAACAAACAAATCAAACACTTTTACTTATGATGAAAATACGAAGATGAAACTGTTACTGAAAACATTGGATGATGCCCTTGATGATGTTGAACAGGGGAGAGTTCAGACACTTGAGGAAGCATGGGTAGAAATTGATGCTGTTTGACGGAGGATTATGGAGCATTACAGAGTTATGATTGCTCAGAGTGGAAGAAAGGGCCAAAATCATGGCCCTTTTTCTTTAGAATCGCTCTCTAGGTTATGCTTCCGTCATCAGCACTTCCACATACGCCAGAATGAGCGGTGCCACGCCCTTAGCCTCATTCTTTACCACTGGCTCCCTCATATAGTAATCAAAAGTGCCTTCCCGCATCTCCTTATTTCCAAGACCTGCCACCAGGCAGATGCCGCCTAACTGCAGTTCACCGTTTTCCTCAGACAGATATTTTTTGCAAATCCCGTCAAAGGCTTTCTTGCCATAAACAAAATAAGAATCATCCAAAAATCCCAGTCGCACACTCTTCATGATAGCGTAAGCAAAGATGGCGGAACCGGAGGTCTCCAGGTAATTTGGGCGGATACCACCGCGGTTGACTACCTGATACCACATGCCGGTTTCCTCATCCTGGTATGGAAGCATAGAATCAATCAACTCATGATAGATCTGGCCCAGAGTTTCTTTCTCTTCCTTCATGGATTCTGGCATCACCTCCATGGTGTCGATCAGTGCCATGGCATACCAGCCAAGGGCGCGGAGCCAGAAGTTGTCGGAAAGACCGGTTACTTTGTCGCACCAGAAGCTTTCGCGGGAATCGTCATAAGCGTGATAATAAAGTCCATTTCTCAAATCCCGCATTTTATCGTAAACGGTAAGAAACTGCTGGTAGCTGTCCTTACAGTTTTTTCCATCGTTGAAAGTCAATTCATACTGCATATAGAACGGCTGCGCCATATAAAGTCCGTCCAGCCAGATCTGGTTCGGATAGATCAGTTTGTGCCAGAAATTGCCGGTGGATGTGCGTGGCTGCCCCTGGAGCTGGCTGTATACCGTATCCATGGCCTTGCGATATTTCTCTTTACCGGTCAATTTATATAAGTCAAATAAGGTTTTGCCGGCATTGACATTGTCCAGATTGTATTCCTTCGGATCATAGGAAAGAATGGAACCGTCTTCGCGTACAAAATAATCAATAAATGCATCGGCAAATTCCAGATAAGCCGGGTTCTTCTTAATGTGATAAAGTTCCAGAATGGCATTGATCATGCAGCCATCAATATAGTTCCAGGATGGTTTTGCCCCCTGCCGGATCTTTTCGATATTCCAGATCGGTGCCTGAGGGCTGCTTTTTTCTAAAAGCTGATCAATATAGCGGTCAAGGATTTCCATACTCATACCTCTTTCTATAATTGCTAAAAACTTTGCATTTCAAACGTTTGCATATAGTATATATTAGCATAGACGACACAGAAAAGAAATTAGTCATTAGCACCAAAAAGATGGTGAAAAAATAGACAAAATATATAATAGACAAGCAATATAAACAATGCTATAATACAGACATCAACAAGAAATGGTGCATGTTTTTGACACGGTACAATCGCGAAGCGACGGAGGTGTCGAATGTGCATAATTTTTTGCAAGATTGTGCAAACCTTTGCAATATTAAAATTTGCAACCGGGAGCACACAAAATAGGAAAGGGAGAGTAATTATTATGAGAAGAAGCATTAAAAAAGCAATGTCCCTGACACTGGCTTCCGCCATGACACTGTCTTTAGCAGCATGCGGCGGCAGCAACACTGCAAAAGAGACAACTGCAGCAGCGGCTGATACGACAGCGGCAGCAGAGTCCTCTGCAGCAGGTGATGCAGCAGACAGCCAGGAACCAGTGGAATTAAAGTTCTCCTGGTGGGGCGGTGACTCCAGACATGAGGCAACAGAGAAAGCAGTAGCAGCTTTCATGGAGAAATATCCATATATTACCGTAACTACCGAGTACGGCGCATGGTCCGGCTGGGAAGAGAAACAGGCATTAAACATCATGGGCGGCAATGCAGCAGATGTAATGCAGATCAACTGGAATTGGATCGAGTCTTACAGCGGTAACGGTACAAACTTTGCAAATCTGGAAGATTACTCCGATGTTCTGGATCTGACACAGTTCCCATCTGATGCTCTGGAGCTTTGTAAAGCAGATGGCAAATTAATGGCAGTGCCGGTAGCATTAACCGGACGTCTGTTCTACTGGAATAAGACCACATTTGACGAAGTTGGCGTTGCTCTGCCAACAGATGAGGCTTCCTTATTTGCAGCAGGCGAGGCATTCAAGGCTTACAACGAGGATTACTATCCATTAGCGCTTAGTGAGTATGATCGTATGATCTTCTTAGTATATTATCTGGAGTCCGTATATGGAAAACCATGGGTAGAGAACGGCGAAGTACAGTATACAGAGGAAGAGATCGCAACTGGCATGGACTTCATCAACAAACTGGAAGATGGTCATGTGATCCCAACACTGGCAACCATCAACGGCGATATGGCCGATTCTCTTGATAAGAACGCAAAGTGGATCGATGGTAAATATGCAGGTATCTTCGAGTGGGATTCTTCTGCATCCAAGTTCCAGAAGGCAGTTGTTGAGAGTACCAACAAACCAAACCAGGAATTTGTAATTGGCGATTTCATCAAATTTGGTGATTACAATGGTGGATTTACCAAGATCTCCATGGGTCTTGCAGTTTCCGCTAACTCTGCTCATCCAAAGGAAGCAGCAATGCTGATCAACTACCTGTTAAATGATCCGGAAGGCATCGAGATCTGCGCTACTGAGCGTGGTATCCCATGCTCCGCAGCAGCAAAGACAGTATTAGATGAGAAGAATCTTGGCAACGCATTAGTAAAAGAAGCAAATACGAAAGTTATGGATCACTCCAAGTTCCCACTGGATTCCAAGTTCGAACACAATGATTTAAAGGCTAACCCAGATGGTGTTTACTACAAAGTATTTGGTAAATTAAGCTCTGATGATTATGATGCAGCAGCTGCTGCAAAAGCACTGTTAGACGGTGTGAATGAGACTCTGGGCAACTAATTTTACAAGGATTGACAGAATCAGACAGGCATAAAGAAACAGGCGAAGCCGCCGGGATTAAGCTCCGGCGGCTTCAATAAAGAAATAGTAGGAAATGTGATATAGGGATTGGTATGGATATTAGAGAGGCAGTAAAGGATAAGGCAAATTATGCCGATATTGTAACATATTTTCAAAATTTGAATATTCTTGATTTGGACCAGATGGCCCTGTTAATTGACACCATAGACGAGATGTCCGAGGAAATCTTTGAACATTACCGGGCACTGCAGCTGATTTTCCGTAAGGAGGCTGCGGACATAATTGAACAAAGGAAACAGGAAGGCAGTTTTGCATTTCTGACCGAGGCTCAGCAGAAAAAACTTTTCGGAATTCTGGAGAAAGGGTGCGGACTTCGCACCATCAATCGGGAGAAATATGAGGAGTATCTGGCTGAACTGAAATAAATGGTAACTATTCAGTAGGTCTGCGCACATGCTGCGCTGACCGTAAGAACACATAGGCTAGAAAGCAAAAATCCCATCAGCGAAGCTGATCTGGAATGGATTTTTGCTCGTAACTATGAAGGTACTGAATAGTTACAATAAATGAAAGATAGGAAATTAGGAGAAATAGGAGGCAGCAGTTATGAAGCAGCAGAAAAGCTTACATAAGGTTCTGGCAGAAAACATCGGTTTTGTGTTTGTATTACCGTGGCTGATCGGTTTTCTGTTATTTAAGGTGTATCCATTTGCATCTTCCCTGTATTACAGCTTCACCAACTATGATATGTTCAGCGGAATCAGCAAATACGGTATGATGAACTACAACAAGATCTTTACCGATGAAGATATCTTAAGAGCATTTAAAGTAACCTTTAAATACGCGATTTTCGATGTACCGTTAAAACTGGCATTCGCTTTATTTATCGCATATATTCTGAATTTTAAATTAAAGGGAGTAAACTTCTTCCGTACTGCTTACTATATTCCATCCATTTTAGGTGGTTCCATCGCGATCGCGATCCTGTGGAGAGCAGTATTTAATACGGATGGTCTGATCAATACCGTGATCACAGCATTTGGCCTTCCGAAGATCAACTGGATGGCAAGTGATAATGGTGCGTTAGCAGTAATCGTGCTTCTGCGAGTATGGCAGTTTGGTTCTGCCATGGTCATTTTCCTGGCAGCATTAAAGGGCGTGTCCCAGGATCTGTATGAGGCAGCTTCCATCGACGGTGCCGGCAAATGGACCCAGTTCTTCAAGATTACCGTACCGTTAATCACACCGGTTATTTTCTATAACCTGATCACCCAGTTATGCCAGGCGTTCCAGGAGTTCAACGGACCGTTCTTAGTAACCAAGGGTGGACCAAACGGCGCGACAACCTTGATTTCTGTATTGATCTACAACAACGCATTCTTACGTCACAAGATGGGTATGGCAAGTGCACAGGCATGGGTACTGTTCATCATCGTATGTGCGTTGACCGGTATTGCGTTTGTCAGCCAGAAAAAATGGGTTTATTATTCTGATGAGGATGGGAGGTAGAATATCATGACAAGAGAGCAGAGAAGAAAAATCAGTACTGTGATTCGTTATACCCTTTTGATCGCTGTTGGATTTATCATGGTATATCCGTTGATCTGGATGGTCGGCGCTACCTTCAAGACCAACTCCGAGATCTTTACCAGCGCCTGGTTCTGGCCAAAGAACCCGGTATTTGATGGCTATGAGAATGCATTTAAGAACTATGGTGGAAAGATCAACCTGATCTTATCCATGTTAAACACTTACAAGATCGTCATCCCAAAGGTGGTTTTCACCATTGTATCTGCAACGATCACTGCATACGGTTTTGCCAGATTCAACTTCAAGGGTAAAGGTTTCATGTTTTCCATGATGATGGCAACCTTATTCCTTCCACAGGTTGTATTAAATGCGCCACAGTATATCATGTTCAACAAATGGGGCTGGACAAATTCCTATTTACCATTGGTGATTCCGTCCTTATTTGCAGCGGATACTTATTTCGTATTCATGCTGATCCAGTTCCTGAGAGGCGTTCCGAAGGAGCTGGAAGAGGCAGCCAAGATCGATGGATGTAACGCCATCAAGACCTTATGGTATGTGATCGTTCCAATGTTAAAGCCATCTCTGGTGTCCTGTGCACTGTTCCAGTTCATGTGGACCTCCAATGACTTTATGGGACCATTGATCTATATTTCTGACATGGAAAAATACACCAACTCCATTTACCTGCGTATGTCCATGGATGGAGACGTAGGCTTCCAGTGGAACCGAATTCTTGCTATGTCACTGATCTCCATCATTCCATCCCTGATCGTATTCTTCTGCGCACAGGATTCCTTTATTGATGGTATTGCAGCAGGCGGTGTCAAGGGCTAATACGGATTACAGGAGGATTCTCTGTCATGGAGAATCCTCTTTTGCGTTTAAACGGAACGGCAATAGAACAGCAATAAAACATCTATATAATATCAACAAAACATCAATAAAACATCAAGGGGAGAAAACAACATGACCATCAAAGTGATTTTTCAGACAGCACGCTGCATTACATTTGAGATCCAGGACGACAGTATTTTTGAGTTCCAAAAAGAGCGTGAGATTTATGTAAATGGAAAATTCTATAAAAAGACCAACCGTGTTATCAATAGCATCTATGATCTGAAACCGGATACCCATTATGAGATCCTGGTGAAAGACCAGGAAGAAGAGAGCCTGGCCACTGTGAAGACAGACCATGAGTTTGTGACCTTAAATGTACGGGATTTTGGTGCGAAGGGTGACGGAATCCAGGATGATACCCATTTTATCCAGGCTGCGATCCTTTGCTGTCCAAAAGAGAGCCGTGTGCTGATCCCGGCGGGAACCTATAAGATCACTAGCTTATTTTTAAGAGACGATCTGCGACTGGAACTGGCAGAAGGCGCGGTTCTTTCTGCAGAGACCGACCGGACGAAATTCCCGGTATTAAAGGGCTTGATTGACAGCTATGATGAAAAAGAAGAGTATAACTTAGGAACCTGGGAAGGGAATCCGTTAGACTGTTTTTCTGGTATTATCATGGGAATTAACGTAAGCAGGGTAACGATTTACGGTCAGGGCATGATAGATGGTAATGCTTCTTTTGAAAACTGGTGGAAAGATCATAAGGTGAAAAATATCGCTTTCCGCCCGCGGATGATTTTCTTAAATCATTGCTCCGATGTGACCGTTCAGGGCATCCGGGTGCAGAATAGTCCAAGCTGGAATATCCATCCATATTTTTCCGATCACTTGCGTTTCTTAGATATGTCTGTGATCAACCCCAAAGTATCTCCGAATACGGATGGCTTGGACCCGGAGTCCTGTCATGATGTGGAGATCACCGGTGTGTATTTTTCTGTAGGTGATGACTGTATCGCTGTGAAATCCGGAAAAATCTATATGGGAAGAAAATACAAACGTCCAAGTCAGGATCTGACCATTCGTCAGTGTTGCATGAGAGATGGCCATGGCTCCATTACCATTGGAAGTGAAATGGCAGGCGGTGTCCGTAATCTGACGGTGAAAGATTGTTTATTTCTTCATACAGACCGGGGACTTCGTATCAAGACCCGCAGAGGCCGCGGCAAAGACGCTGTTCTGGATGAGATCATTTTTGAAAATATCCGCATGGACCATGTGATGACTCCGTTTGTGGTTAACTGCTTCTATTATTGTGATCCAGATGGTCACACAGATTATGTCCAGACCAAGGAGGCACTTCCTGTGGATGAGAGAACTCCGGAAATCCGCAATCTGGCATTCCGGGATATTGAAGCGACCAACTGCCATGTAGCGGCGGCTTACCTCTATGGACTTCCGGAGCAGAAAATCGGTCAGGTACAGATGGAACGGATCCATGTTACCTATGCAGAAGATGCCCAGATGGGACTTCCTGCTATGATGGATGGACTTGGGGAAATGAATTACGTTGGAATTTATGCGAATAATATTGAGACCCTTATATTAGAAGATGTAAAGATCGAGGGACAGCATGGTCCGGCCGTGACAGTGGAGAACATTGACAATTTTGTGGAAAAATAATGCGTAAATATGGAGACTGGTGTACAATGACAGCAGAGAGGTGCGAGATATGGCAGTAACAATTAAGGATATTGCGAAGCGCGCAGGCGTTTCCTATTCGACAGTTTCCAGAGCATTAAACGATGTCAGTGCAGGCAGATCAGAGAATAAACAGAAGATTTTAGAAATTGCCAGGGAGATGGGCTATATTCCCAATCAGGCGGCTATTCATTTAAAATTGTCCCGTTCCTATACCATTGGTCTGTATTTTTCCACCATCAGCAAAATGACATCCCCGTTTGTTCTTCATGATGTGCTGACTGGCGTGTATAGTGTGGTCGGAAGTAAGTATAGTGTGGTAGTAAAAGGTATTGATATGCATGAAAAAGGGACCTTGAACCCCAGCTTCTATGACGGAATCATTCTGCTGTCCCAGCGGTCGGAGGATAGCGAGTTTATCAATGAAGTGCTACAAAAGGAGATCCCTATGGTAGCAATCTGCCGTGTGATTCTTTATGATGTGCCCAATGTGGTGACAGATGAGACCAAGGCCATGGAAAAAGCCATGGATTACCTTCTGGAAATGGGGCACCGGGAGATTGCCGTGATCGAGGGAACCCCGGGACTGGATTCTACCAGACTGCGTCATGTGGGCTGGAGAAATGCCATGTTGAAACGTGGGCTGAATCCGGATCAGGTGCAGGTCGAGACTGCAAATTACCGTTATTCCAGCGGTTATGAGGCGGCCAAAAGGATCCTGAACCAGGAGAAGATTCCGACGGCGATCCTGTGTTTTAACGATGAGATGGCATTTGCAGCCAAAGCGGCAGCAGGTGAGTTGGGACTTCAGGTGCCGGAAGATGTGTCCCTGATCGGATTCGATAACTGGAATATGTCTGCTTATGGAAATATGAAACTGACTACTGTGGAACGAAATATGGGAGAACTGGCCAAAGAGGGAACCCGGGTCTTGCTTAGGCAGTTGGAAGATGGTATTATAGATCATAGACGGATTTATTTAGACAATAAACTGATCGTCCGTGAAACTGTAAAAGATATGAGGGAGATTAGCCGATGAAAAAGGTAGAAGATTATGTAAGAAGCATTCCGGATTTCCCGGAGCCTGGCATTATTTTTAGAGATGTAACTACGATTTTAAAGGATGCAGATGGACTGCATCTGGCGATTGACCAGATTTTAGACATGTTAAAGGATGTTGATTTTGATCTGGTAGTTGGGCCGGAGTCCAGAGGATTTATTTTCGGAGTTCCGGTTGCTTATGCCAAGCATAAAGGATTTATTCCGATCCGTAAGAAAGGCAAACTTCCATGCGAAACCATATCAGAAGAGTATGATCTGGAGTACGGCAGCGCAGTGATCGAGATGCATAAAGATGCTATTCAGCCGGGACAGAAAGTGGTGATTGTGGATGATCTGATCGCTACTGGCGGTACCACAGAAGCTATGATCAAGCTGGTCGAGAGACTGGGCGGACAGGTTGTGAAAATCTGCTTTGTGATGGAACTGGCTGGTCTGAAGGGCCGTGAGCGCTTAAAAGGCTATGATGTAGATGCTGTGATCACTTACGAGGGTAAGTAATCTGTAAAATCATGGAGATCGAAAGGACACGTTCTTATAAGAAGATATTTCTTGTGGGAACGTGTCTTTTTTTTGTTACTGTTCACGCGTTGCGCAAACCTTTTTCATTCTTTTTTCACAATTTCCCCATAGTATGGACACAGGGAATGGAGTATAATTGGAGAAACAGGAGGGCTTTGTGATGGAACAGACAAAAATATTGGTAGTAGATGATGAAGCTAGAATGAGAAAACTGGTGAAAGACTTTCTTACAATAAAAGGATATCAGGTAATTGAGGCAGGAGATGGAGAAGAGGCAGTGGAGATCTTTTTCCAGCAGAAAGACATTGCGCTGATCTTACTGGATGTGATGATGCCGAAGATGGATGGATGGGAAGTGTTGAAAACCATTCGCCTTCATTCAAAAGTGCCGATCATCATGCTGACGGCCAGAGGAGAGGAACGGGACGAGCTTCAGGGATTTGATCTTGGTGTGGATGAGTATATTTCCAAACCATTCAGTCCGAAGATCCTGGTGGCCAGAGTAGAAGCGATCCTTCGCAGAAGTAATCATGTGGTTGGAGAAGTCATGAATGTGGGCGGCATTGAGATCAATAAGGCCGCTCATCAGGTGACGATTGACGGCAAACCGATTGAACTCAGCTATAAAGAGTTTGAACTTCTTACTTATTTTGTTGAAAATCAGGGAATTGCTCTGTCCAGAGAGAAGATTTTGAACAATGTCTGGAATTATGACTATTTTGGCGATGCCAGGACCATTGATACCCATGTGAAAAAACTGAGAAGTAAACTGGGTGAGAAGGGAGATTACATTAAGACCATCTGGGGTATGGGATATAAATTCGAGGTGGGAGCATGAAACGTTCACTGAGAATTCGTTTTACGCTGATTTTTACAGGGCTTACGGCAGCAATTCTGATTGGTATCTGGTGTGTTAATAACTGGATGCTGGAAAGCTTTTATGTCCAGGACAAAGTTCAGACGCTGGAGCTGGCTTATGAACAGATGAATATTATGGTAATGGATTGTCTGGATGAAGGGAAAGCCATCGCGGATGAATTTGCCGGAAGTGATAAACTGGACAGTGGAGAGCAGACAGATGCAGTCCGGCTGTTGAAGACGTTAAATGATAAATATAATATCATGACAGTGATCGTGGATGGCATCAATGATAAGGTTATTGTGTCATCAGCCAGAGATGCTGGTTTTATGATTGATAAGGCCAAGAAATATATTATTGGAAATGATGACCGGCGGGCGCAGATCATCAAACAGGACAACAATTTTACGATCCAGAAGACATTTGAACCACATTCCAGGTCTTTTTATCTGGAATGCTGGGGTTACTATTCCGATAACAATACGATCTTTATTATGACAACGCCATTAGCCAGTATACGGGAGAGCGTAGAGCTATCAAACCGGTTTCTGGCATATGTAGGAATTGCAGCCTTGATTTTGGGCAGTGTCATTATTTACTTTGTTTCGAAAACGGTCACTTCTCCAATCCTGAAGCTATCAGAGATTGCCAAACGGATGTCCAAACTGGATTTTGAGGCAAAATATGAGGGACATTCCCAGGATGAGATTGGAGTACTGGGTAATAGTGTGAATGTATTGTCTGATCGTCTGAAAGAAGCAATCGGAGAACTGAAGTCGGCCAATAACCAGCTGCAAAAAGATATTGAGCAGAAGGTCCAGATTGATGAGATGAGAAAAGAATTTATTGCCAATGTATCTCATGAATTAAAGACACCGATCGCTCTGATCCAGGGATATGCGGAGGGCCTTACGGAAGGCATTGCAGAGGATCCGGATAGCAGGGATTATTATTGCGGTGTTATTTTGGATGAAGCCAATAAAATGAATAAGATGGTACGTCAGCTTCTGACGCTGACAGCGTTAGAGTTTGGCAATGATCAGGTATCTATGGAACGTTTTGATCTTGTGGAACTGATTGAGGGCGTTTTATCTAATTCTGATATATTGATCAAACAGAAAGAGGCCAAGATTGAATTTAAGGCAGAGCATCCGGTTTATGTATGGGCAGACGAGTTTAAAATAGAAGAAGTGATCACGAACTATGTAAGCAATGCCTTAAATCACCTGGATGGAGACCGGCGGATCTGGATACGGATAGAAGAACTTGGTGATACCGTAAAAGTGACAGTAGGAAATAATGGGCAACATATCCCGGAAGAATCACTTCCGAATCTGTGGACGAAATTCTATAAGGTAGATAAAGCCAGAACCAGGGCATATGGAGGCAGTGGAATTGGACTGTCCATTGTAAAGGCGATCATGGATTCTCATCACAGAGAATATGGAGTGGAGAATGTAGAAGATGGCGTAGAATTCTGGTTTACACTGGATGCAAAAGCATAGAATTAAGAGACGCTGGAAAAAGTCGAAAAAAGTTTAAAAAAGTTGTTGACAATTGGTCCGGTATTTGATAATATAATACACGCCCCGTGAGAACGGGGCACGGACTTCTAAAAAAGTTCAAAAATAAATAAAAAAAGTTGTTGACAAACAGAACAACATCTGATATACTAAACGAGTTGCTGCTGAGACAGACAACAACAAAGAACCTTGAAAATCAAAGATTGAACAGTATGTAAAACCCTGAAAATTCGAATAAAAAAGAGTCCTGGTTGGACGTCTTTGAATGAGAAAATTCAGAACAAAAACAAACCAAAACAACAGTAGAACGGTTTAAACATTAGCCAAGCTAAGTTCTAAACCCGGATACAA
>ENA-USUG01004101-USUG01004101.1-human-gut-metagenome-genome-assembly--contig:-NODE-4101-length-18592-cov-4.157386_pt1 | contig 18592 bp, 16 predicted proteins | sample MGYA00250059_ERZ773394 | MGnify/ENA primary metagenome ERZ773394 (study PRJEB29103, sample SAMN06111957) | human gut metagenome | biome: human gut; feature: ankylosing spondylitis patient; material... | reverse complement strand
ATCTGATTTCCGCTCTTTTTCCTCTTCTTTTTTTCCTTTTAAAAAACTTAAAACTTAAAAATATCTCCATTTCTTCGCAAGAACATGGAGATATTCCATTTTAGAATATATTTTATGTTATCTGTTATATATTATTCTTGTAATCTGCTTCGTACAAACTCCAGATAATGTTCTGCCCATCCATCCAGCGTCTCTCCCTGACGGCTGACGCAGCCAAACAGAATCGGTTCTTCTTCTCCGTAAAGTGAGTATCCGGGATATCCCCGGGATTCTTTTTCGCGGCTCAAATAACCACCGCTCACATTGCCAAGATCTGTCTTTCCAAGCAGTTCATTCATAACATAGTCACTGTTAGTAATAACCGAGATCTTCATGCGGTCTGCCGGTGAGATCCGGTCTGTTTCCTCCGTCATCCTGCGCCCCAGTGTATACTCATCTTCATAACACTGCACCAGGCGCACCTCATCCAGTGCAATTTCCTCAATACCGGATTTACCAGCCAACGGATGATCTTTTCCAAAATAAAGATATGCTTTCGTCCGTTTCAGTTCCTGAAAAATGAGTCCGGCACATTCCAGTCGGTACTGAAAGGATGGCATCTGCTCATCTAATACATAGACAAATCCAATATCATCTTTCCCTGCCTGGCACCGTTCCAGGATTTCTTCCGTTCCCGCCGTCATTACATGATAACAGACATCTTCCTGCCGGTGCTCCTGATAAAAAGCAGCAAAACAGGAGGCCATCCAGGAACTGGGATTCCAGGATGCCAGCAGTTCTTCTCCCTTATCCATCCGGGAAAATGATTTTAACTGTTCTATATTTTCTACGGCCCGGCTTGCATATTCATAGACACGCTGTCCCCTGGCCGTAAGCGTAATTCCTCTGCTCTGACGGACGAATACGGGAAATCCCAGCTCATCTTCCAGCATGCGGATCACTTTGCTCACATTGGGCTGCGTCGTATACAGTGCTTCTGCTGCCTTACTGAATGATCGAAGCTGGGCACAGACCACCAGATACTGCAGCTGTTTGGTTTCTATCATGAAGTATATCCTTCCTTATTAGGACAGACCGCTTTTGTTCCACTCATTTTTACGGCGCTGATGAGGAACATCGGTGTAGACCCATAGTTGGCTTTTTCCGTAGAATCCCAGACTCTCTCCCAGACCTTCTCATCTGCTTCCACTTCATTTCCAAGGCGGTCTCTTAACACCTGTACATCCCACGCTGGACGCATGGTTCTGCTCATGGGAATCTGTCTTGCAATATCCTCCATGGCATCAATATCCGTGCAGGTATAATGGTCATCCATATGAAGATTCTCTACCCGTTTCCGGTCCTCTTCGTATTCTTTTCTCTTCTCCTCATCGAAGAGATGATGATACCAGTTGGCATCAAAATTCAGAAGGCGGCCGCCTTTTTTCAGCACACGCATCCATTCTGCATAAGCTTTTCCCGGCTCTTCCAGATTCCAGGTCAGATTTCTGGAAATGACTACGTCAAAGTATCCATCCGGAAAATCCAGTTTCTGTGCATCCATTCTCTGAAAATGGATACTGGAGGCAAGTGCCCCCGCATTTTTCTTTGCCTCCTCCAGCATAGCTTCTGTATAATCTACTGCCGTCACATCATATCCTGCTTTGGTGAGCAGAATGGCAAAAAATCCAGGACCAGTTCCAACATCCAGAATCTTCAGCGCCCCTTCCGGCAGATGACGACGGATCTCGTCAAGCCATACCCGGTCCTGCCCGGTTGCCAGCTCATGCTGGTTCACCTGGGAATAGCCTTCCGCTCTTCCTGTCCAGTACTGTTCAATCTGTGATAATATCATCCCCATATCCTCCTGTGGGTCTCTTCAAAATACAGCCGGATTTTCATCTGCTTTCCGACCACTCATGATATCAGATTAGCACATGGTTAAATTCTTCACAAGCCGGGTGGGGGGTTATTTTTTGAAACAAAAACAGCAGCAGAGGATTCTCTGCTGCTGCAATTATTTACTGCTTATTCTTCTGGTTTTACCGTCTCATCATCTGTTTCTTTGGTCACTGCTGCTTTTGCTGCATTTCTTCGTTTTTGTCTTCTGATATGAAGTCCTGCGACAACCAGAATTGCCAGTGCAAGCACTGCTGCTGAGATCAGGATCTCCGCCCAGATATCCATGCGGTTCAGTACTACGATATATCCGGCAGAACTGATCTGCGTATCGGATGAGAGATAACTTCCAATGGTGTCTGCTTTCTGTGCTTCTCCCACGGTCTGATATTCTGCATCCATGGTCATCAGACTGTCTGCCAGACGGGTATCGTTCAGTACCCGCACAATTGCGTTTGTCCTAAGCGGCTGTGCCTGGGATACTTCATAATAGTATACCTTCTTCAGATAATATTTATAGAACGGACTGTCATTATCAATATTGGCTTTTACCTGTGCCAGTTCTTCATCCGTTGCTTCTCTCACGGAAATCTTCGTATCCGGATAGAATTCGCCGCCCATAAGTACCGGCGACTTCTCTGCTTCTGCATCAGCTGTCAATGCCGGCATATAGGCACGATATACCGCATGAACCGTTACATTTCTGTGAATGGGACTCACATCTTTTTCTTCCCAGTACACATATCCGTCTTTCGATTTCGGGAGGTCAGGATAGTTTTCCTCCGGAAGTTCATCTCCATAAGCAAATGTATTCTGCCAGACTACCTGCTCTCCGTTCATGAAACGAACGGTAAACTGAGTGAAATTAAGAGGCATATTTCCAAGCTGAATCAGAGAATCATAGTCCATGCTCTCTGCCTCACTGCTTCTGGTCACGCCATCCACAGCACCATAACCGTTATCTACAAAATAATTATCCTTTACAACTCCGTCCGCTTTTCCTACGACTGCACCGCTGGATTTTACATAGCTGTCCATGTCAAGATAAGAGCATACATAGTTGCCGCTGATATCTTCGCCTCTTCCGGCCACACCGCCTACATAACCATCTCCGCTGACTCCACTTAATACATAACTGTCACGAATGGTATTGTCGCATCTTCCGGCAATTCCTCCGGCATATTTTCCACCATCAGTCAGAATATCCCCGTAGTTTTCCGCTGCCACGATAATTCCATAGTCTGCTTTTCCCACAATACCGCCGGCATAATCACCTTTTACCGTAATGTCCGCTGTATTGGAGCTGGAGAAAATGGCTGCCAGCACATGACGGGTAATACTGTCACTGTCATCCTCGTCATCATCCTCGTCATCGTTCTTATCCTGGAAGAACCAGGCAGATGCTTTCTGCGGATTTGTCTTCACAATGGCTCCCGCAATACCGCCTCCCTGGGTATCTGCATACACCTCTCCAGAGTTGGTACTGGAAATGATCTTTCCATCCCCTGCTGTGGCATCCGTCAGTTCAGATACATCGACATAAATAGATTTATCATCAATCCGGTTCTTCAGTTCATCCAATGCATCAGAAACGGTTCCTCGAATCACATCAAACTGGTCTTTCACCCGGTCAAGGGAATCTCTGACTCCATCGAAATCGATATGAAGGGTATCGGATGTATTGTCCAGTGTATCAGAAATAGTATTTCCCTTCTGGCGCAGATCATCCTTCATGGTATCCATTTCATCATCAAAGTCATCCAGAATGTCATCCAGTTCATCTGTCATCTTATCCATGCTTCCGGTGATGGATTTAATATCTGACATCAGCTGATTGGTCTGCCCCGGCATTTCGCCCAACAGACCTGCAATGGTGCTCATCTGGGTACGTACATCCTTGCTGAGTGCCTGCAGCTGCTGTAATGCTGCTGTCAGTTCTGACGGAACCTGCACATCCGGAAGATTCACATCCGGCAGTTTTGTTCCATCCGGCAGAGTAGTGGAAGTGACTACCCGATAAGTAACCGGTATCATTCTTCCGGTGCTTGCCTGATCATTGCCGTCACCTGAAGCACTGCTGTCGTCGGAGGGGCTGCTGTCTGAACTGCTGTTTGCCGCAGGTGCATCACCGCTGTCGTCAGACGCTGTATTGCTGTCTTCTGTGGCCGTGCTGCTGTCTCCAGACGCTGTATTGCTGTCTTCTGTGACCGTGCTGCTGTCTCCAGATGCTGTATTGCTGTCTTCTGTGACCGTGCTGCTGTCTCCAGATGCTGTATTGCTGTCTTCTGTGACCGTGCTGCTATCCTCAGATGCTGTACTGCTGTCTTTTGTGACCGTGCTGCTATCCTCAGATGCTGTGCTGTCGGATCCAGTCTGATCTTCAGATGTGGTCTGCGTATCCGCTGCCCCCGCATCCGGCGTCGGTGCTGCCGGGGTGACCTCATCCGGTGCCTCCTCAGGCAGATTCTCCTGATATTGCTTCAGATCGTCAATTGAGTCAATCCATCCCTGAATTTTCTCTTCATATTGTTTGAACAGCCCATCCAGTTTTGCATTTCCCTGATCCACATAGGGCTTCAACTGTTCCATGATCTTTTCCATCTGGGCAATATCATTGGAAATCTGCTCGATTGCCGTATTCAGCTGTTTGATCTTCACATCATACTGCATGCCATCGATCGTCTTCTTCATGGATTTTACATTGTCGTGGATGGCATCTTTTCCGTCACTTGCCATATCACTGTAATCATCCATATAACCACGAAGAGAATTTCGAAGAGTTTTCAGCTGATCGGACAGAAGATCTGCATTGTCGGACAGGTTATCTCCCAGTTTTTCACCCTGATTGGACACATCATCGATGAGATCGCCCAGACGGTCCAGCTCATCAGAAAGCTCCTGGCGATAATCTCTGTCATAGGAAGATTCCTCATAAGGTTCCAGTACACCGGAAATACCGCCGACATTTTTGTGCCCATAAACCACACCCTTATTAGCGCAGTAACTAAGACTGCCAAGCTGTCTTCCTACGATACCACCGGTAGAGCTTCCCAGACGCTCGAATCCAATGGTAGCTGTATTGGTACAATAGGAGATATCTCCGGATGAATTTCCGGCAATTCCTCCGGTCTCATTGGCTCTTTCATCTGCCGTAAGACCTGTCACTGCATTGGGAATGGAAATATTGACACTGCTTCCGTCTCCTTCTGCCTGTTTCTTTATTTTCTGGTTGGTATTAATTTTACCGCTGTTGACACAGTCACTGATGCCTCCTTCGTTTAATCCGGCAATTCCTCCGGTCTGCATTTTACCGTCAATCGCCGCCTCATTTTCAGAACGGGAAACAGAGCCTGTCTCCTCATTTTTTCCCGTAATACCGCCAACGGCTGTCTCTGCGTTCAAAGTACCGCGTGTGATACAATTTTCAATAGCTCCGGCATTGCTTCCTGCCAGGATTCCGATATTTTCCTGCTCATCTCCGCCAAGAATTTCTCCTTCTACGGTCAGGTTCTTAACCACTCCATTTTCCGTTACGTAACGGAACAATCCATAGTCGGACATCTCCTCACTCAGTGTCACCCCAATAATCTGATGACCATTTCCATCAAAAGTACCGTCCATTACCGGAAGAAACAGATTTTCGTAATTGGACAAATCAAGATCTGCATCCAGCCGGAACGTCTTCCCGGTAGAGAAGGATTCTGTCTTACAGTTCTCTGTCAACAGGACAAAATCATCTTCACTGGTAATAGAAACGATACCAGGATCAGATCCTTCTGCCGCATATGCGGCAACATTCGGCTGAGCAGCCAGCAGGGATACAATAAGGAAGGAATCGATGATGCGCCATGGTAAATTTCTGTTTCTTCTCATTATTCTGCCCCTCCATTCGTCTGTGTTTCTCCACCGCCGATATTAATTCTTCTCTTGCGATAGGTCTTATTAATGACTCCGTCAAATACATACAGAAGCTGCGGCAAAATCAGCATAACCAGTATAATCGAAGTCAGAGTACCAGTTCCCAGAGTCGTTCCAAGAGAGGCAATAACCGGGTTAGATGTAATCTGTCCGATCACAAATCCGGCAGAGGTCATGATTGTTCCGGACGTAATAATCGTCGGGAAACTTTCATTCAAAGTTTTAATAATCGCCGTTCTCTTATCTACATTTTCTTTCCGGTAAGCCGTATAACGGCTGGTAATGACAATCGCGTAATCAATGGTCGCACCCATCTGAATGGAGCTGACAATCAGATAGCTCAAGAAAAACATACCCGTTCCGGTCACTGCCGGGATAGAGAAGTTAATCCAGATACTGGTCTGGATCGTTGCTACCAGAATCAGCGGAATACTGTAGTTGGTAAAGGTAAATAACAGGATGATCGCCACAAAGACCGCTGTCATAATACTTACCATCAGGTTATCCTGGGTAAAGGATTTGCTTAAGTCATAATCACTGGTAGAATCACCTACCACATAGACTTCATGGTAGTACTGATATGCAATATCACGGATCTGATCAATCGTATGAAATATTTCGTCTCCCTCAATGGGTCCGGTGGTCATGACCAGCATACGGGAGTATTCGTCTCCCTCCAGCTGCTCTCTGGCATCCGATACGGTCTTATGCATATCCTGGATATCCTGGGAGAAATCCGCAGAGAAATCAAAGGTCTCATTCTCTTCCTCTCCATAAATAAAATCAATCATAGAGAGCAGCGGAATTTCAAAATCATCAATGGAATTGAGGAACGCGCCGTATTTCTCCTCTTTCCATGCATAAAAACGATATAGCAGACGGATCGTATCAATGTCCATGTCCGTAATATCTGCCAGTTCCTGGGGTGTCAGAGAATCGGTTAATACATACTGTTCATCATCATCCACCGTTACGTTGGCAAGTCCCAGTGTCGAATCCACCATAGGAAGGCTTTCTACTTCTTCCATAATCCGTGCTTCACTGTCGTAGTCACCCTTTGGGACAACGACCGCCAGCGTATTATCAAGGTCAAAGACTTTAGAAATTTCCCTCTTGGCCGTCATGTATTCGTTCATCTTCGCTGATTCTACAGAGCTATTATCATAAACATAATTACAGTTAACAGAAAGGAAACATGCCACTACCATGACAACCGCAAAAACAGGCAGCGTTACATGCCGTATGGCCAGAACGATTTTTCCCCAGAATTCAATGTTTGGTACAAAGCTTTTATGTAACGTTCTGTCAATCTGTTTCTCCCATAGCATAATCAGGCCCGGCATGAAGCCAAATACAGAAAGCATACTCAAAAGAATTGCCTTAATCATGACACGTCCCAGATCAAGACCGATACCAAACTGCATAAACATCAGGGCCACCATACCTGCCATGGTCGTCAGGGAACTGGAAGAGATCTCCGGAATACCTTTTTCCAGGGCACGTACCAGAGCCTCTCTGGTATCTACCTTTCCTTTTTCTTCCATAAAACGGTGAAACAGAATAATCGCATAGTCAATGGCCATAGCCAGCTGCAGCACCGTTGCCACCGCATTCGTCACGAAAGATATATTATAGAAGATAAAGTTTGTTCCCATATTCAGGAGTGCTGCCATACCAAATACCAGCATGAAAATAGCAATCTCCATATAAGTACCGGACGTAAACAACAAAACACCTACAATAATGATGACCGCAATCACCAGAATGACTTTCATGTCATCCTGCAGATCCGCTGCATCATCTTTATCGACTGTTGTATAGAACCAGGCATCATAATCTTTCAACGCAGTTCTCACATCTGCGATCGCTGCCTGGGCCAGACTGTCATCTTCCGGTGTCTCAAAGGAAATAGAATATAGAGCTGCCAGATCCTGATAGGAGTCTCTCATATCCTCACTGTTTGTGAACTCTTTTTCCTCGGTGTCATTGTTTTCATCATCCTCGTCTTCTTCGTAAAAGTCCACAGCAGATACACCCTTGATGTCTTTCAGCTGATCTGCAATCGCTTTTGCCTGATCATATGTGACATTTTGCACCATCACCTTTGCTGTGCCAAAGGTGGTGAACTGTTCATCCATCACATCCAGACCAATACTCGTCTCGGTATCATCCGGAAGGTAATCCGTCAGTTCCTGAATGACATTAATATGACTGGACATGATCACGCTGCCAATCGCTGCAGCAATGAAAATGATCAGCAGAAACTTTCTTTTGTCTACGATAAATTCTGCCAGTTTTCTCAAGTTTCTTCCTCCTTATTTAAATGTTACACATGTAACTTCATTTTATGCTGTATCGTATCATAATATAGGAATTCGAAAATCACAAGAATTCTCATATTTAATGTGACAATTTTGTTTTTTCTGTTCTCAGTCCGTTTTCCAGTACCCTAGATTCCGTATAACGCAATGGGTTTTCAAACAGAATATGCGCCATCTCCTCCGGCGATTCCTTCAGATCCCGTTCAATCCAGCAGACTAGCAAAAGACTGAACCGCCCTGCCTCCTCATAGACCCAATACTCTGTTCGCTTGTCGCTCATATCCATCTGTACAATATGTTCTGCCAGATAATAGCAGAACTTAATGAGCCGGCGAAGTAGCAGTTCATAAAGCTGTGCTTTCAACACTGCCTTCAGGAGACGATCATTTTCCTTGGTTGTCTGGAAAATCATCAGTCCAAACTGATATCGGGTAATACTGCCTATCGCTTTTGCCCGTTCCAGCAATTCTTCAAAGACTTCATTAAAATATTGGATAAGAATGTCATCCTTCGATTTATATAGCCGATAGTAGGACATCCTGGATACACCTGCCTTCTTTGCAATGTCCGTAATCGTAATCTCTTCATATGGTTTCTTTTCCATCAGGATCAGAAGCGCTGTAAAAATACACTCTTTCGTCATGGTATTTTTTTTCAGTGTTTTTTCTGTTTCTCCCATGTTACATTCTCCTGTTCTGCAATTGTATGTCTTAGATTTCCAGTCATTCAAGACTAACAATAATATACCTTGATGGGGATGTCAAGAAGCCGAAAAAGTTATCATAAAACTCTTGCACTTTCTTAACTTGTATGCTATAGTCTTCATATGAGCAAATGTTCATACGTTTAAATGAACCAAATAATCACTACCATGATTTCTGGAGGTTATAAAGTTATGAAAAAAGAATCCCTGATGTTATTAGAACACCAGCACGACGATGAGTGCGGCTGCGGATGTAGTCACGATCACGATCATGAAGAACATGTACAGGAGCATAGCCACGAAGAGCATGAGCATCATCATCACGAACATGGCGACAGCTGCGGATGCGGTCATGACCACGGACATGATCACGAGCACGAGCATCACCATCACGAACATGGCGACAGATGCGGATGCGGTCATGACCACGGACATGATCACGAGCATCATCATCACGAACATGGCGATGAGTGTGGATGCGGACATCATCACGAAGGTGTCAATGCCCATGGAAAACGTGTGTACATTCTGGAAAACCTGGGATGCGCAAACTGTGCAGCAAAGATGGAGAAGCGTATCAATGAGCTGCCAGGTGTTGCAGAGGCAACCATCACCTACGCCACCAAGCAGCTTCGTATTACTGCTGAAAACTATGATGCACTCCTTCCGCAGATTCAGGATATCTGTTCTTCCATTGAATCTGAAGTAAAGGTTGTTCCGAAAGAAACTTCCAACGGATTGAAGACCAAAGTCTATATCGTGGAAAATCTGGACTGTGCCAACTGTGCCGCAAAGATCGAGCGTAAGATCAATGAGCTGGATGAAGTAAGTGAAGCAGTTCTTACCTATACAACGCAGCAGCTTCGCATTACCGCCGCCAACCCGGACCGCATTCTTCCGAAGATTAAAGAAGTCTGCGCCATTGTAGAGCCGGATGCAGTGATTAAAGAGATGGAACGCAAACCTTCCGTCAAAAAAGAGGAAGAGAAGAAATTCGGCATGACCGCGGAACAGCGTACCGTTGTCAGCATTGCTGTCGGTGCCATTCTCTTCATCCTGATGGAAGTTCTGGAGCATGTGAACATGGATATGACAGTTCTGCTTCCGTTCTATGTCATCGCTTACGCAGTTCTTGGATGGAGAGTTGTTCTGACCGCTGTCCGCAACATGGGAAAAGGCCAGATCTTTGACGAGAACTTCCTTATGAGTATTGCAACCCTTGGTGCTTTCGCAATTAAGTCCTATCCGGAAGCGGTCGGCGTTATGCTGTTCTACCGGATCGGTGAGTTCTTCGAAGAAAAAGCCGTTGAGAGAAGCCGCGGACAGATCATGGAGGCCGTTGACCTTCGTCCGGAGACGGTAAACCTTGTAGAAAATGGCGAAACAAAAGTGATTCCTGCAGAAGATGCTGTTCCTGGCGACATCATCCTGGTTCGTCCTGGTGACCGTATCCCGCTGGATGGCATTGTCATCGACGGTGACAGCCGTATCGACACTTCACCGATCACCGGCGAGCCGGTACCGGTCCATGTAGCCACAAACGACGAAGTCACTTCCGGCTGTGTCAATACTTCCGGTCAGCTGACCGTTCGTGTCGCAAAACCCCTTGGCGAGTCCATGGTTACCAGAATTCTGGATTCCGTAGAAAATGCAGCAGCAAGCAAGCCGAAGGTAGACCGTTTTATTACCAAATTCTCCAGAGTATACACCCCGATTGTTGTATTTCTGGCACTTGGTACTGCCCTGCTTCCTCCGCTGGTTGGCGGCGGTGACTGGCATTACTGGATTTATACCGCACTGTCCTTCCTGGTTATGAGCTGCCCGTGTGCGCTGGTATTAAGTGTACCGCTGGCATTCTTCTCCGGTATCGGTGCCGGTTCCAAGAAAGGTATCCTGTTTAAAGGCGGCGTTGCGCTGGAAGCTCTGGCTGATGTCAAAGCAGTCGTTATGGATAAGACCGGAACCATTACCGAAGGAAACTTCGTTCTTCAGAAAACCGTATCCGCTGGAAAACTTTCCGAGGATGAACTTCTTCAGATCACTGCAAGCTGTGAACAGAACTCTACTCACCCCATTGCAGTCAGCATTGTAACCGCAGCAAAAGAAAAAGGTCTGCAGTTAAGCAAACCTTCTACTTTAAAAGAAATCGCAGGCGAGGGAATTTTGGCCATTATTGATGGAGATGTAGTTCTCTGTGGCAACAGAAAGCTCATGGAACATCACGGTGTCAACCTCTCTGCTTACAAAAATGATGTATTCGGAACCGAGGTTCTGGTTGCTGTGGAAGGTAACTATGCTGGATATCTGACCATCTCCGATACGATCAAAGCAGATGCCAAATCTGCTATCGCCGCACTGAAAAAACAGGGAATCATCACCGCCATGCTGACCGGTGACGCGCAGAACAGTGCAGAGGCTGTTGCAAAAGAAACCGGCATCGATGAAGTACACGCAAAACTGCTTCCTCAGGATAAGTTAAAGGAACTTCAGAAAATCCGTTCCCAGCATGAGCACGTCATGTTCGTCGGTGATGGTATCAACGATGCTCCTGTACTGGCAGGCGCTGATGTTGGTGCCGCCATGGGAAGCGGCGCTGATGCAGCCATTGAAGCAGCTGACGTTGTTTATATGACTTCCAGCATGACTGCAATCCCGGATTCCATGAAGATTGCGAAAGCTGCTGTCAGCATCTCCTGGCAGAACATCGTATTTGCACTTGCTATCAAGATTCTGGTCATGATTCTCGGTCTGTGCGGATTCGCTTCCATGTGGATGGCTGTGTTCGCAGACACCGGTGTGGCCATGCTGTGCGTACTGAACTCCATCCGGGTATTATATAAGAAATAGACAATTTCTGTTCTACTCCCCCTCAAAATTGAGGGGGAGAATTTTTCTGATCTGAAACTTTCCTATAAAGCAAACAACCTTTCAACATCTATAAGTGATTCTGCAATCATTTCTGCTGTTTCCGCAACTTCTTTTCCCGGATAGTTAATATCCGGAACAATAATATATGGTATTCCTGCTGTTTTTGCTGCTTTAGCCCCAGGTTCTGAATCCTCAAGAACCAGGCTTCTTTCCGGTGGAATCTGTGCCGTTTTACATGCTAATAAAAAAATATCTGGTGCAGGTTTTCCTTTTTTCACATCTTCTGTACTGATAATAAATGAAAATTCTTTTTCAATCCCGACACGTTCTAAGAGTTTTTTCGCTATTGATTTTGGCGTAGATGTTGCAACAACTTTTAATATTTTGCTTTCATTTAAAGTATTTAGCAACTTATGCAATCCTTTCTTTGTTGCTACGCCCTCCTCGCACAACTCTATTCTTCTGTTTTCTACATATTGGCACACCATTTTTTCTACCACATCATCAGGATAATTACTTTTATTAAATTTTTCCATATCAATTGCCCCAGAAGTTCCAATTACGGCGCGGTATGCACTCATATCTACTTTTATTTTCTTTTTTTCACACATTTCTTTCACGCCATAATAATAGCATTGTTCAGTATCCAGCATTAAACCGTCCATATCAAATATAACCATCTTAACATTCTTAATATCCATAAACTTCTCCTTCAAAAAATAAAAAAGGTGTTCGAAATAGCTGTATTTTAAACAAATACTCCTATATCAAACACCCTTCTCTTCTATAAGTTTCTGTAAGTCATTCCGCCAAATTCTGCTTTTCCTTTTATTGTCAAAGTTCCATAATCACAGGGAATGAAAATTGTTTCACCCTTTTTAATTACAGTCCCGTTAATTTCTGCTTCTCCATCAATACAGAATAAAAACATGAATTCTTTTCGCTCAAAAGTTCCATTTTCATCTACTCTGATTCGAAAAGCAGTAAAGATTCCTGGCTTATCAATAAAATAAGCAACTTTACAACCGTTGACATCTTTTTCAACAATATCTACTCCCATATTTTGGTTATCAGGAATATTAACCGTATCAATTACCTTTTCAACATGGAGCGGTCGATTCGGCATATTTCGTCCCCAGTCATAGAGCCTGTATGTAATATCTGAATTTGTTTCAAATCCAAGCTCCACCATATCTTTTTCTTCTTCTGTCGGTGCATATGGAGAACCATGAAGGGTTCCCTGGGGACCATATGTATACTGTCCTTTTTTAATTGTTACTACACGAAACAGCTTATCCCACTGTTCTGTTTCTACCAATTTACGAAATTCTTCTCTCGTTTTAGCATTATGTCCGCGTATTGCCAGATGATCTCTGTCTCCCTGGACAAAAATTCCACATTCAAATTTTCCTCTTTCCCCTTCATGCTGCAAGCAATACTCATCATTAGGATGTAACTGTACAGATATCTGTTTTACTTTATTTCCTGATCCCATACGTATCGGAAAATCCTCTCTGTTACAGCCAAACAGCTCTTTGTGATCCCTGTAAAATTCAGATAATTTTTCTCCAGTTTCCTTTACTGTATTGTCCAGATTATGCTGAGGAAGTGCTATTACATGATATGCAATCGCAATATTGGGCAAATCAGGAGTATATCCATATCTTTCCTTTAAAGCCTGTCCACCCCAGTATTTTGCTTCAAACACAGGTTCTATAAAATAAATCTTCTTTTCCATACTAATTTCTCCTTTTTTATACAATAATTCCAAGACCGCCAAGAACTAAGCTGACTGCCAAAATAATAAATACTGCCAGTGTATAATTCCGTTTTATCTTGTCAAGCATTACGTAAACTCCTGCAACAGTCACAAACGGTAAAAGTCCTGGAACAATGCTGTCAAATACATCTGTCTGCAGATTAAATACCGCACTTCCGGTATCAATTACAAGCGGAGTTGAAACTGAGACAAAACCTGCTGCAAGTCCGCCCATCATGAACATTCCCAGAACACCTGCTGCAGTAATTATTTTATTCAGCCACCCGGAACTTAACAATTTTGTTGCTGATTTTGCACCAAGTCTATATCCAAAGTGATAGGTATTATAACCTACAAAGCATGTAACTCCGGCAAATATAAACAGTGGTGCTATTCCTGCTATCCAATTACCGCTTTCAGCCACCGGGATAAAAAATCCCAAAAGAATCGGAAGAAACGTTGCCCAGTTAATGGTATCTCCAATTCCAGCAAATGGTCCCATCAAGCCTGTCTTTACACTGTTGATTGCTTCATCCGGTATTTGCTTTCCCATTGCTTTCTGTTCTTCCATTGCCACTGCAACTCCTAGGGTAATAGCTCCCCATGTACTTTCTGTATTAAAGAACTGCAGGTGTCTCTTTAAGCCCTCTCGAAAATCGTCTTCTTTTTTATAGAGCTTCCTTAAAATAGGAATCATAGAAATACAACATGCCAAAGCCTGCAGTCTTTCAAAAGAGTTCGCAACCTCAACACTAAACCACCATAACCACCATGACTTTGTAATATCTCTTTTTGTCAGAATTCTCTCTTCGTTCTCAAGACTCTCTTTTTTTACTTTCAGTGTACTATTTTCTCTAGTTTGCAGTTCCATTCGCAATTTCCTCCCCAGAGTCTTTATTCGTAAACATAATATGTAAGTAAGCGGCGATTACGCCGAAAATTGAAAGCGGCAATATTCCTATTCCAGACAGCTTCAAGATAAAGTATCCAGCCACAAAATACGGCAGTAATTCCTTTTTTCCGATAACTTTTATAACAATTGCAAATCCTAATGCAGGCAGCATGCCTCCGGCAACAGTAAGTCCATTCATCAGCCAGTCAGGAATCACTGCCAGTACTTTGTCAATATTCGCCGCTCCAAAATATACAGCTACTGCTACTGGTGTTACTGTAATAGGAATACGTGCAAGAGATGGATAAAGCAGACCTGCGAGATAGATGCCTCGCGTATTACCTTCTTCTGCATATTTATCTGCCATATGAACCCATGTTGTATTAATCAAACGGATAAGGCTTAAAATCTGTGCTCCGAGAATTCCAACCGGAACTGCAATAGCAAACGCTGTCTCCACCGGCATTCCTGATTTCAAAACAATAGCGGTCGACACCAAAGTTGCCAGTACCGGATCCTGCGGCAAATTTCCTCCTGGCCCAAGAATTCCTAAATAAATGAGCTGCACTGATGCACCAATTATCATTGCATTCGGCACATCGCCTAAAACAATACCCACAAATAATGCAGCTGTCAGACATGAATTAGATATGAAGCAGGTAAATGTCTGTCCATAATAATTTGTCTTAAACCACCAGAAAAATCCTAATAATAATGCTTGCGCAATAGTAACCGAAGCGCCCTCCATATTTTTACCTCCCTGTCTTATTGTATTAATTTTTCTTAATATGTTTAAAATGTTTTCCTAATACTGTTTCTAATGAAATCTCTTTTTCTCCAGGCATTGACTGAAAATATACATTCACACCATATTCACTAAGAAAGTTTAAATCAATTGCGTCCTGTTCTGAAAGACCAATAGCCTTAACAACTGGTTTTCTTTCCGGACCGGAAGCCAATCCCCCTATTTGAACACTGTCAAAATATAATCCCTGTTCATACAGCCGTTTTAAAGCATCAACTTTTTTCAGCAGAATGAGCACCTGTTCACCATTAAATTCATTAAGCTTCCATTCCTGCACTGCCTGATCCACTTTTGCTACCTCCACAGGAATTCCACGTGGAGCTGCTGCTGCGAAGACATCTTTCAGGAACTCATTCTCATAGAGTTCATCATCAATAATAATGATTTTTTTGCTTCCTGTCTGTGTGATCCATGAAGTAACAACCTGTCCATGAATCAATCTGTCATCAACCCTGATTAATTTGATATTTTTCATTCTTTTTTCTCCTGTCATTTTCCTTATTTTTTTTCAGAAATCATTTTTTCGATATCAATTATCCCTTCCTTTCCTGTTTTTAAACATTGTTCAGCCAGCTGTTCGATTTCAAGAGGTTCACTTTTTCTGAGCATCAATGCATCTAACAGCATTGGCAGATTCATTCCGGAAATACACTTGAAATCATGATTTTTTAAATTAGCAGCAACAATATTTGAAGGCGTCCCCCCAAACATATCTGTTAATATTAGTATTTTTTCATTTTTTAATTCTTCTATTTTTTTACTTATTGTTTCTCCAAAGGTTTCAATATCCTCCCCTCTTTTCAGTGAATATGTATATACATGATTCTGAATTCCTAATATTAACTCCGCACTTCGCAATAAAGATACACTAACATCCTCATGTGAAATCAAAAAAATCTCTACCATTTTTGCTCCTTTTCTAATACATTCTTCAAATTTTATATTTTTCAATCACTGCAGCTTCTTCATTTGGGAATTCCTGTACCATTACTTTCACATTTTGCTCCAGTAATCGGTTGATCGCAATTTTATTTTCCAGCGATGCATTCCTTTTCTTTGGCATATATTTCTTTTCAGCCAATACGATCTCTGGTATGTGAACTCCATATTCTATCAGTTTCTCATAAATAACCGGTGTCCGTGCCAGCAAAAATATTTTTTCTCCATTTTTTTCTTCTCTGCTGTTTAAAAAGATTGCAGTATCTCTGGGGCTTAAAATATGAACCTCCACCCAGAACGGTGCCATTGCCCTGTAAATATTTGCCATAAACAAATCTGTTAACAACTCATAGTCTATAATGATTAAATGAGTCGGTCTTACTTTTAATATCCACTCATTTACAATCTGACCATGAATCAATCTTTCATCAACCCGTGCTATTACAACGCTAATCTTTTTTCTCTCCCTTCAATATGTCATTCAAATATAACGTCTGCTCTTTTGCCCTCTCCAGTGCCCTTCGGCACAAATCTTCTGCATGCATATGTGAATTATCCTTTTGAAGTAAAAATGTCAACATCTGCATACTCATACCTGTCAGATGGAAAATATGATATTTTTCCATCAACATTGCTGCCGCATTAAACGGTGTTGCTAAAGGCATATCACTAATAATAATCACTTTATCAGTTCTTCCTCTCACACGTAATATAAGTTGTTCCAGGCGACATTTAAAGTCTTCCAGAGACTCTTCCTCTTTCAATTCAAGACAGTATACTTCGTCTCTCATTTCTATAATTAATTTTGTAGTTTCTTTTATTGAACTGGCCAAAGAGCCATGAGATATCATAATAACAGGTACCATTTTGTCCCCCTTTTTTCTTGACAAATATGCATTTCTACTATATCATTTGCTATGGTTGTAGCATATCATATGTTCATATTGAATAAAAGTACGCACTTTAGAGTAAGTAACTTGTACCTGTTCACCATATTTATGATTTTTCATATCATAAATATTGTTTTTAATAAAACATAGTTACTTGCTATAAAGCTACACCAAATATAAAACAAAATGTGAGGTTAATGCTATGGCAGGAATCGTAAATGATCTGACTTCAACTTTTGAGATTGTCCGTCGGCTTTGCGGTGATAAATGGAAATTCTTAATTATCTGTTATTTATTCAACGGAGCTAAACGATATGGAGAACTACAATATCATCTTGATTCAATCAAGCCCAAAGTACTAACAGAAAATTTAAAAGAATTGGAAGATTTAGGAATTATCCAAAGAACCTCATATGAAGGCAATACTCTTCATGTGGAATATTGTTTGACACATTTAGGCGATACTTTACAGCCTATTTTTCAGGAATTGATCATGTGGGGATTAAACTATTCCCAGGAAAGGCGAAAACCGTCACAAACCTAAAATCCAACAAACAGTCAAAAAATAAAAACCTTGCTGTCTTTCACATTTGAAAACTGCAAGGTTTTTATAAGTCTTATGAAAATTTCTTCTCACCGCCAGTTTTGAAGACTCCGATCATCTCTCTGGTCAGGCTGACACCGTCATCCTCTACCGGAATGTTGTCACGGTCAAACCATTCTCCCACAGCAAGTTCCTCTGTATCCAGCGTGATATCCGTATCCCCATCCACTTCACAGAAAAATCCGCAGAGCAGAGTAGATGAGAAGGACCAGGGCTGGCTCTTATAATAACGAATATTTTTGACTTTGAGACCAACTTCTTCCATAACTTCCCGCTGTACGGTCTCTTCCAGTGTCTCACCAATCTCCGTAAATCCTGCAACCAGTGCATAATTTGCATTTCGTCCTGGTGCAGGCGCATATTTTGTAAGAAGAAGTTTATCCCCATTAGTCACGGCAACGATAATCCCCGGGCATATCTTCGGATATACCATATTACCGCAGCACTCACAGTGAACCATTCTTTCTTTATGATCCGGAACCATCGATTTACCGCAGCGGCCACAGAACTTATTGGAACGATACCAGTCAAAAAGCTGCATGCCTGTAATTCCTGCAAATCCACGATATTGAGGTCTGGCATTTCTGAAAATCACCGGTTTCTCCCAGCCATAGCCTTCCAGCTCCCCGTCAAGTCCATTTTTCAGAAGGAAGAAACGCTCGTCACTGATGGTGAAAAGATAGGTCACATCCTGATCTTCCTGGGTAATTTCTTTTACTTTTGGAAAATAAATTTTCTCATTGTCAAACCGGCAGAGCACTTTGCCGTCCCGGTACACCAGCATCCAGTCCTCTGCTGTCGGACTCTGTTCTTCATAGTGATTGACATATTTTTTTGGTGCAATATCCTGAATCATTTCTTTTCTCCTTTGTTTTCTATTCATTATTATACGCATATTTTCCGGGCAGGCAACAAAAATCCGATGATTGGCTATATATTTTATTCCTCTGGCATTTATCCGTGGAATCTGATAAAATATGGTTAATGTATATCAAAAATCAATCATAATATGGGA
>ENA-USUG01004097-USUG01004097.1-human-gut-metagenome-genome-assembly--contig:-NODE-4097-length-18608-cov-16.433544_pt1 | contig 18608 bp, 25 predicted proteins | sample MGYA00250059_ERZ773394 | MGnify/ENA primary metagenome ERZ773394 (study PRJEB29103, sample SAMN06111957) | human gut metagenome | biome: human gut; feature: ankylosing spondylitis patient; material... | reverse complement strand
TGTATAAGAATCGGAGTTGTACACACGGTAAACGAAGCTGAACAAACAGCACGAGTTAAATATATGTTATATGGTGGAATGATTTCTGCAGAATTAAAAGTAATTTACCAAGAAGAAAAGTGGATGCCAGAGATTAACGATGCGGTTCTTTGTATCTGCCCACCGGATGGAGACGGAGACGGATACATAATTGGGAGGTTGTAAAAATGGCGACGAAGAAGACAACAAAAAAGAAAACAAGAAAAAAGAGCAGCAAGAAGAAAAAAACAACGAAAAAAAAGAGTACAAGAACAAGTATAGGAAAATGGGGATCGTTAACATTTACGGTAACGGCATCGAAACAAAAGACATTTTCCGATTTGAATTGGACTACATCCATTCGATACGAAAGCAAGGAAAGGAAAAAGAAAGTATCGAAGGTTAAATATAAAGGAATTGATCCGGACAAAATAACGTTTAATATGAGATTTTCTGTATTCGCAGGAGTAAATCCGATGTCGGAAATGAATAAGTTGACAAGCCTGGCAAGAAAAGCAAAAGCATACAGATTGATCATTGGCGGGAAAAAATACGGATCGCATAAATGGGTAATAACAGGAATAACAAGAGACTGTGATTACTATAACAAAAAAGGACAATTATGGGTTGCAGATATAAAAGTAACTATGCAAGAAAAACCATAACAGGAGGTGCAAATGGAAGTTTTAGCGAGCGATCTGGAAGAGATCGATCTTGATCCAGAGACAGAAGAAGATGAAATTGAACAATGTATCGCGATTATATTAAATACGTTTCAAAATTCTGTACCGTTTATGCGCGGCTTCGGAATGAGCACAACACATTATGGAAAGCCACTGACGGGAGATGAAAACGACATTGTAGATGAAGTGTATGATCAGATTGAAAAATACGAACCGAGAGCAGCGTTAAATGATGTAGATTTTTACGAAGACCAGGAAAATGGATCATTGGAAATCGGAGTAAATTATACGGTAGATAATGAAGACGACGCAGACGAGGAGGAAGACGATGAGTGAAAGAAGCTATCCGGATATTGATTTTATCGAAACAGATCCGGAACAAATATTAACAGATTTAATACTGGCGTATGAAGAAATAAGCGGTTATGTTTTGCAACCAGCATCGCCGGAAAGATTATTTATAGCCTGGATCGCGTCGGTTATCGTGCAGCAAAGAGTAATAATTAACGAAGTGGCAAAGATGAACGTGCCACGTTATGCAGAAGGAGAAAAATTAGAAAGCCTGGGAGAGTTGTTCCATGACGTAAAAAGACTACCGTCAACATCTGCGGAAGCAACGTTTCGATGTTATATATCAAAAGCGCAAAAAAGTAGTGTATATATCCCAGAGGGAACAAGAATAACAGCAGACGGAGATATCATGTTTGCAACAAAAGAGCTGCTAGAAATTAAAGCAGGAGAAATGTACGGAGATGTTGTGGGGATATGCAAAACAGCAGGAGAGGAAGGAAACGGATATCAACCAGGACAGATCAAAGAAATTGTTGACGTGTACGATTATTATAAAAAAATTGAAAACATAACGGAAAGTGCGGGAGGAGCAGAAGAAGAAAGCGATGCAGATTATTATGAAAGAATGAGAGAAAGCGCGGAAAGTGTAACGACAGCAGGACCGATGAACTCATACATATATCACGCAAAGAGTGTATCAAGCGCGATAACGGATGCAGTAGCAACGAGCAAACAACCAGGTGTTGTAGATGTCAGAGTTCTTTTGAAAGGCGGAGAAGAAGCAACAGAAACGATTTTGAAAAAAGTAGAAGAAGAACTGACGAAAGATGATGTTAGACCGATGACTGATCTTGTAACAGTATCAACACCGGAAAAAGATGAGTACAACATAGATCTTGATTATTATATCTCAAAAAACAGTAGCGAAAGCGCGAAGATCATAGAAAACGACGTAAAAGAAGCTGTAGAAAACTATGTTTTATGGCAGAGTGAAAAAATGGGACGCGATATAAATCCGTCAAAATTAATTTCACTTGTAATGGGAGCTGGAGCAAAAAGGGTAGATGTTCGGGAACCAATTTTTAAAATCGTAGAAGACACACACGTCGCAACATTAAAAGAAAAAAATGTAACAAATGGAGGGATAGAAGATGCCTAATAAAATCAATGATACAGATTTTTCGAAATTTCTTCCAAATGTGCTGCAAAACGACGAAAGTATTTTAGCAATTGCAAAAGCGACAACATCAAAACTATTAGACATTAGCAATTTATTAGAAAATGTACTGATTTACACAAATATTGATAATTTGCCCGAAGGAATCGTTGACATACTGGCATACGATATGCACGTGGACTGGTACGACGAAACATATCCGCTAGACGTAAAGAGAGAAGTTGTAAAAAGTAGTGTGATAGTGCATAAAAAAATGGGAACAAAATATGCAGTAGAAAAAGCATTAAGGGCAGTACATCCAGACAGCAGTATCGAAGAATGGTTTGAATACAATGGGAATCCGTTTTGTTTTCGGATCATTTGCGACACAACGAAAAGCAAAATAGAAGCGAGCTACGAAGATATTGTAAATACAGTAAAGATGTATAAGAGATTATCCGCGCATCCGGAAAGCGTAACGTATCAATCGCATGCAACAATATTAATAACAACGGAAACGAACTGGTACATATATAAAACTCCGTTGACGGGAAAAATAAAAGCGGGAACATATCCGCAGAGAAATGTAAAAGGACGAGATATACAGGGGAAATATGCAATCAATACGAACGGCAAAAACTACAAATACATAAGCAGACAAGCGGGAACATATCCGCAGAGGAACATAAATTTTAAAAATCGAGAAGAAAAAACAAGAGTGCAAACAGAATTGCAAAAAATAAAATTTGAAACGCCATTAACGGGGAAAACGGCAGCAGGAACAAAACCAGGGAGAAATGAAATTGGAAGAGACAGAGAAAAAGAAATGGCGGCAAAAACAAGCGCGGAAAAATACGGCTACAACACAAAAATGTGTGGAAGCAATAAAAAATTATAGGAGGTAAAAAACATGCTGACAGCACAAGCGATCGAAGATTTTAAAGTGTTCATTGATCGAACGATTGCGTATGCAAAAGTAACGATCAATGGAACGGAAAGCAAGCAAATTATCCATAGGCGGGAAAGGTTAGCAGATGGAAGGGTGGCAATCTATTTACAGATCACACCAGGGAGCAACAGCGCCGTGACGATACAGAAGGTACGATTGTACAATACAGACAATCAACTATGGGCAGAAAAAAACGAAGATATAAAGCTGTCTGGAGCACAAGAAGGAGCATTATACCGTTTTGTGTTTGGATTTGAAGAAATGGAGGTATAAAAAACATGAGGAATTGGACAATGTGGCAGGATCATGTTACAGAGTACGAAGACAGGTACAGAGAAACGCAAAACGACGATGGGAGCGTAACGCATACCCCCGTGCCTGGAAGTGTGATCCAACAGGGAACGCCACAGAACGCAGCAAATTTTAACAGAATAGAAGACGGGATTATAAACGCAACAGAAATGGCAGCTCTAGCAATGACGGCAATCATACACGCCAGGCAGACAGAAGAAGATCTGGAGGGAGAAGTGATTAATGTAGATCTTACAAATACGCAGGATTATCCGTTCAATAATTCGGTAAAAACTGTACCGTTAACAACAAAAAGAAACCATACAAATTATACAGTTTCTTGCGAAATTGCATCAAAAGATGGATTTACGGGAGAGATCGAAATTACAGAAAAATTATTAAATGGTTTCAAGGTGGCGTATACAGGAAGTGCCAAAAATGTAAGTTTAAAAATCTATGTGAAAGGTGGTTTTTATTAAATGAAAAGCGAAGAAACAAAACGACAGGAAAGAGAGATCTTGAAGTCGTTTGGCGTACAAGGGAAAGGAACGCCGGAGCAAAGAGAAGCAGCGGAAGTGATCGCAGCGAGAACAAACGAAGCAATGAACCAGGGAAGGAGAAAAATGTATGTCTATTAAGGTAGTAGAAAAGACAGAAGGAGAACATATCAGCTACGAGGTAAATAAAAACAAGATTACATTCGGAGACGATGAACTAACGATCAACCTTGCAGCAAAAGAAAGAGATTATCAAGTAATGCTAGATATTTGCAAAGACAAAGATGAGGGGCTTGTGATCGGGACAGGTGGAGCAGCAAAAGAGTATGTAGCGCAGATCGAGATTCCGGAAAGACAATACGACATTGTGGACGGGAAAGAAAAAGAAAATGGAGAGATCCAGGCGACGAGAGTACCAGAAGAATTTGATATCAACAGATGCACATTATATCTGTGGAAAGTAGAGGTATAAACAATGGGAAATTTTGACGATTTAGATTTAGCGGTGGCAAGCTTTGGAGCATCGAACAAGGTAATTTATGACGACGTGGAAAAGCCGTCAATCATGGTTGCGGTGCCTAAAATGACATATGCAGACCTTATCACAGGCGGAACGCAGGACGTGTTGCCGTGGTGGATTGTTGATGGTGTAGAATTAGATCAAATTTGGGTAAGTAAATATCAGAACATCGTTATGAATGACCGTGCATATTCACTTCCGGCAAAAGATCCGAAAACATGGATCAACTTCGACCAAGCACTAGCAGCGTGCAGAAAGAAGGGGAAAGGTTGGCATTTGAACCAAAACGGAGTTTTTGCGTGCTTAAATCTGTTAGCACAGAAAAATAATTGCATCCCTAGAGGAAACACAAACTGGGATAAATCATACGAAGCAGGATATGAAAGAGGTGTAAATACCTACATTGACGGAGAACACAAGGGCGGAAGAATCGCGACAGGAACGGGTCCGAAAACGTGGTATACAGATTATGACACTTCGGGAATTGCAGATCTTTGTGGCAACGTTTGGGAATGGGTATCCGGTATGCGCATCGTTAACGGAGAAATTCAGATCATTCCGACAGGAAGCGCAATTAAATCAGATTGCAATATGGGTGCAAATAGTACCGAGTGGAAAGCGATTAAACCAGACGGCAGCGTAGTAGAACCAGGAACAGAAGGAACACTGCACTATAACGTAGCAAGCGGAAAGATCGTAATTGATACAAAAACAGATTCTACGACGAGTAAAGACATTGCATTTAACGATCTGGCAGCGGCGAGCGGGGTACAGATTCCACAACTTGCAATTGCCGCAGGCGTGATTAAAGATAGTGCCAGCGTTTGGGCAGCACCTGGGCATAGACAGTATTTGAATACAGAAGGAGAGCGGTTGCCGTATCGTGGTTCGAGCTTCAGCCTCACCAGCTACGGTGGCGTTGCGTCGCTGCGTCTGGGCGACGCGCGCACGGTTAGCTACAACCACGTGGGCTTCCGGTCCGCTTATGCGAAACTGTAAACTGGACACAGATAAACTGTTAGGGCTGCGGCAGCAGCCCAATAAAAATAGAAGAAATAAGAGGGAGACAACGTGCAAGAACTGAATGGTATAAAAGATAATGCGAAAATGAATGATTTTAAAATGAAAAATAAAATTTATGAAATGATCATATATGCAAGTCCGTGTTTAGATCAGTTTCCGAGATCTGAAAAGTACGCATTAGCACAAGACATAAGAAAAACGATGTATAAAATCTTGCGCCTGGTTGTAATGCTAGAGAACAAACATTATAAGAAAACAACGTTAGGAGATCTTGATACGGAGGTAGACGTATTAAGGCATCTAATAAGATTGGCGGCAGATAACAGACTACATCCGAAACAAGCGCCGTGTCTGCCAATGAAGAAATACGAAAATTTATCAAAACACCTCGCAGAGATAGGAAAAATGATAGGCGGTTATGAGAAATATATAAATACAAAGAGTAAATAAAAATGTATTGGGAGATAGTCATTTCAACGGTTGCCGTATCGTGGTTCGAGCTTCAACAACACCAGCAACGGTGGCGTTGCGTCGCTGAATCTGAACAACACGCGCACGAATAGCAACAACAACATAGGCTTCCGGTCCGCTTCGCCCTAATGATTGTCAGAAGATTGATTTTTACGGAAATCAGTACAGTACACTTAGGTTTAAGGGGTTATCTTCCATTCTTAGGATTTGACAAAATGCAAAAGAAAAAGATTAAATTGCCGTGAAAACAGTTAGTAAACAAGAGTTGAAAGCCTTGTCGGATAGATATGTTACGTTCCTGGGGGAAAGGGATTTGCACGGCGAAATAAATACACAAAAGGGGAATAGATGAAAAGAATTAAGAACATCTTTTCAGAAATCTATGACTTTGAAAATCTGTATTATGCGTACAAGGACGCGATAAAAGGAAAGAGATACAGAGAAGATATAATGCTTTATACAGACAAATTAGAAGAAAATCTGATTGAGTTACAAAATGAGCTGATTTGGAAAACTTACGAAGTCGGAGCATACAGAAGATTTTATGTGTATGAGCCAAAGAAACGTTTAATAATGTCTTTGCAGTTTAAAGATCGCGTAACACAACATGCAATTTACAGACAAATCAATCCAATACTGGATAAGCAGCTGATTGACGACACGTACGCGTGCCGGAAAGAAAAAGGATCACACAAAGCAGTACATAAGCTGCAGAACTGGATGCGGAAAGATGAAAGAAAAGGAAGATACTACTATCTAAAGCTTGATATTGCTAAATATTTTTACAGAATAGACCATGGAATTTTGATGGACATTCTAAAAAGAAAAATTGCAGACAAAGACTTATTAGAAGTATTCGACAAGATCATAAATTGTGAAGATACAAGATTCGGGTTACCGATCGGCGCGGATATTGCAGACGTAAACAGCGAAGAAATGCTTCTAGGAGTAGGGTTACCAATTGGGAACTTGACATCACAAATGTTTGCAAATTTATATCTAAACGAATTAGATCAATTTGCAAAGCACAAATTGAAACTAAAACAGTATATACGATATATGGACGATATTATAATACTGCACGAGGACAAGAAAGAACTCGGAAGGATCAAAACAGAGATTGAAAGATTTTTGAATGAAGAACTACATCTGCAGTTAAACAATAAAACATGTATAAGACCAACCACAATGGGGATAGAATTCGTAGGATTTAGGATATGGAGTACGCACATAAAACTACGGAAACAAACCGTTAAGCGGATGAAAAGAAGGTTAAAATATGTGTTTACACATTACGAAAACGGAGAAATCGACAAAGAAACATTAGATCGAAGCATAGCTTCATATCGTGGGATTTTAAAGCATTTTGAAAGTTATGGATTAAGAAACAGTTTAAATGAATTATATAAGCAGGAGGTAACAGAAAAATGGATGTAGCAGAAACAATCCGGGCGGCACTTGCAGCATTAGCCGGGATTGGGATAGTGATAGATTTTGCGCCAGGAATCAAATTGGAGCCAGTGCGCTACATAATTAGAAAACTGGGAGATCTATTAAACGAAGACGTAAAAAAGCAATTAGACAAGATTGAGGACGATTTTAGAGTTCACAAGATAGAATCCTGGCGTTACGAGATCTTAGCATTTGCGAACAGCTGCATGAGACACGAGAAGCACACGAAGGAAGAATTTGATCACATAATAAAGATACATGACGATTATACAATTTGTGTGGAACGTTACAAGATGAAGAACGGGCAAGTAGATCTTGCAGCGGAATATATCGAAGAAATATATAAAAGATGCCTGGAAGAAAACAGTTTTTTGACGGGCAAGACAAAATAGGAGGGACAAAATGAAAGAGTTATTTTTAGAAAACAAATTAGCGTTTATTGTAGTTGTTGCGGTTCTGATCGTAGCATTTGCAGTAAAAAAAGCGGTAGAATACATTACAAAAAAAGGACTGGAAGGAATCCGCCTGGATGTGTACAAGTTATTTGTACAGGCAGAAGAAGCGTATAAAGAATCTGGGCAGGGGCAAAAGAAATTTAAATACGTTGTAAGCCTGGCAAGATCAATGCTGCCTAAAACGGTACAGGTATTCGTTACACAAGAAATGTTAGAAACAGTCGTGCAGTTATGGTTCGACGGCGTAAAGGATTTATTAGACGATGGAAAGCTAAATGATTCGACGGGAGAAGTGCAGGAGTTAAGCACAGAAGATAAGATTATGCATAAAACAGAATTAGACGACGGTACATATAAAAACTATGCAAAAAATCCATTGCCGGAAACAGATCGCGAAGATACAGCGGACCAGGAATAAAGACAGGAGGGAAATAAAATGAAGATTGGCTTAACAGTAGGACATAGCATTTTAAAAAATGGAAGCTATACATCGGCTTCCGGCGCTGATTGTGGCGGAGTAAATGAATACGAGTATAACAAAAAACTTATGAAAAAAGTAAAAAAATATTTATCTGCAGAAGGGCATGATGTAACATTGTACATCTGTCCGGAAAAGGTATTCACATCCGCCAGCCAGGAGAAATCATGGAAACTTAGCAGACTTAATGCAAAGAACTATGATCTGATCATCGAGGGGCATCTTAATTGCTATAATGGAAGCGCACATGGTACAGAAGTGTTATATGTATCAGAAACAGGTAAAAAGTACGCTGCAAGGATACAGAATAAAATTGTATCAGAGGGATTTTTTGATCGAGAGATTAAAAAACGTACAAATTTATACATGCTAAATAGCACGAAAGCACCGACAGTCATGACAGAATCATTTTTTTGTGATTCAAAATCTGATTACAAGATCGGTAAGGATGTAAACAAGATCGCAAGACTGATCGCAGAGGGTGTATGCGATAAAAAACTAAATGCAACAGCGAAAGCAGCGGCAGCAGTAAAAGAAACTATGAAGAAGGTAACAAAGAAAGCGACTTATGCAAAAGTTGTGACAAAATCAGATCCTTTAAGAATCCGAAAAGCAGCGTCAAAAGATGCAAAAATCATCGGGAATATTCCGAAAGGAACAAAAGTGGAAGTGATCACAAAAGGAAGCACATGGACAAAAATTAAATACAAGAGCGTCACGGGATATTCTGCAACGCAGTATTTAAAATTTTGATTGACACGGTAGAATACAAATGATACCATGATATTACAAACAACCCATATATAAATATTTAAGAGTCAAAAAGGTTGAAGACTAGATTCGATTATTCTAGTCTTCAACCTTTTTGATTATATTCCGAATTTTTCCCAAAGATTCACAGACTTTTTTACTTCCTTATAATCTTTTACAAAATCTTTGTACTCGTCGAAATTATCAACTTCACACACAGACCAGCCTTCTGCTGCATTGCATAAATTCCAGCCTTTTATATTCATTACTTGTTCTATTCTGTTATATAATCTTTGTTCTTTTTCTTTGTCAAAACTGATTTCTGCTATTCTGTAATTATAATTTTTATTCATTCCTTTATAATCAACTCTCATTTTTGCTACCTCCATAAATTCGGCAGAAATTAAAATTCTGCCAGTTCAGTTGCTTCGATTGTGTGGCGACCATTTGCAATGAAAACTTCTCTTGTGTCCCAATCAAGAAGTTTTGTTCTTTTGACATCATATCTTTTTTCGTTAGATCTTCCGTAATGTGCTATTTCTTGGTAAGAAATAGTTTTTGCAGTTTTTTTGATAACTTCAAATACGTTTGCGTCTGTTCCATATACTTTTCCAATTTCAAATTTAATCATTTTCTTTTCTCCTTTGTACTGCGCTTTTATTAACTTGTCTTTATAATAAACCAAAATTCGTTTAATGTCAATAGAAAAATAAACTTTTTTTGGTTTATTTTTATTGACGATAAAAAGAGAATGATATATGATTAGAAAAAAGGAGGAAAAAGAAATGTTAGTTTACAAAATAGACGTTATAGAAACACTGAAAGAATCTGGGTACAATGGAACAAGAATCCTAAGAGAGAACATTTTAAGCCAATCATCAATGCAAAAATTTAGAAGAGGGGAAATGGTAAGCACAAAAGTGTTAAATCAATTATGTAAATTATTAGATATGCAGCCGGGGAACATTATTAAATATGTAGAAGAAGAATAAACGAAAAAAGGTTTAATTTAACTATTGACATTAAACGAAAATTGGTTTATTATATAACCATAAAGTAAAAGAAAGGACGGAAATAAATATGTTTGAGGTAAATAGTAAATTAACAAAAGAATTAGTAGAAAAATTTGATGAAGACAGAGGAATTTTTTACAGATTTCAAAATCCAAATTTTGAAATTGAAGGAGAATATACACAGAGTTGGGGAATGATTTTTTCTAGCGCAGAAGAAGCAAAAGAATGTGCGGAAGAATGGGGATACGATGAAGAAGATGCAGTTCTTCCAGGGAAATCATGTATGGACACATTTGAAGGAATTATAGGATTCATTGACGAATTTTCTTACGAAGATGTACTTCTTGTATTTGAGGGAGAAGATACATATGTAGAGGGTCATGATGGAGAATATGTAGCAGAATATTTAAAACCAGTAGCGGTATTTTCAATGGATGATGTAGTGAAATTTTATGAAAAAAGTTTAAAAGAGTAACATAAAACGGAGATCAAAATAATGCCAAAAAGAATAGATAGAACAGGACAAAAATTTGGAAATTTTACAATAAGGGAACAAAAAATAATAAATAAGGTTAGTTTTTCGCGCTGTACTTGTGATGTCTGCGGAAAAGATAAATGGATTAGAACAGACGCAGTAGTGAGCGGCAGAGACAAAACTTGCGGATGTGTTAAAATAGATAGAGATAAACGGGTTGGAAATATATACGGAAAGCTAAAAATATTAAAAATAAGCAAAGGGAAAAATCCTAAGGCGTTATGCAAGTGTTTAGTTTGCGGAAAAGAAAAAGAACTTGGATTAAATTGGGTTATTAGAAATAAGCCGGACAGTTGCGGGTGTTTGCACGTAAGTGACATATCTCACAAAAAATTTGGATTTTTAGAACCGTTAGAGCCTACAGAAAAAAGGGAAGGAGGTTCTGTTGTATGGCGTTGCATGTGCCATAATTGCGGGAAAGAATGTTATATATCTAATGCAGCAATGACGCAAAGGGGAAAGAAGGATTGTGGATGCTGTGATCATACGATAGATAGTGAAATGGCAAAAGAAAACTTCGAAAAAGGTCTTAGAAACGGAATGATAGATGATACCAATATACACCAACTAATAGAAAAAAGAGCAAGAAAAAATTCAAGAACGGGAATAAGAGGTGTTTCACAATTAAAAAACGGGAAATACAGAGTTAGAATAAACTTCAAAAAAAGAGAGTATCACATCGGCACATATTCTACTTTGGAAGAAGCTAAAGCAGCTAGGGAAGTAGCCGCAGAAGAAATATACGGCGAGTTTATAGAACAATACAAAAAAGAAAATCCAGAATACTGGGAGAAGATAACAAAAAATAAATTAGACAAATAAAATTATAAATAAAAAAGTGACCAGGCAGCAGATAAAAAGCTTTGGTCACTTTTTGATTGTTTACTAAGTTACTATAACCAACAGGAGTCAGCAAAAGCATGCTAGCTCAGATCGAGAAGGGAACAGCAAATCCATCGTTAGGTGTTTTAGGAAAGATTACAAGCGGATTAAGAATCGAATTCCAAGAATTAATTGATGCTCCGCCAATGGAATCCTGCCTTGTAACACCAGATCAGATGACACCAACAAAAGAAATGATCGGTGAATACAAAGTATGGACATGTTTTCCATATGAAGATAATCACCAATTAGAGATTTACCGCATTGATATCGAACCAGGGGGCAAATATATCAGTGGCAGCCATGGAGAGAAGACAAGAGAATATCTTTCAGTTACAGATGGAGAACTTACGATTGAGTGTGGTGAAGATGTTCAGAAGATCACAAAAGGGGAAATCTATCGATTTGAAACAGATAAAAAACATAATTATAAAAATGAAACACAACAAAAGACAAGTTTTATCTGTGTGTTTGTAGATTATCGGTAAGTATCATACGGAAGTAGTAAGATGATAAAATGATATGTTCAATATAATGGACAGATGTAATATATAATATTTTACAAAAAAATTAAAAAACAATAAAACACTAAGAAAAAATATACAATATAATAATAAAATATATTATAAAAGATAAAAATAAAGAAATTTCAAAAAACAACAAAGATATATTGACAATTCAATCCTCCAGTGTTATTGTATAGTTGTACAAAATAAAGGATAGAAATTAAGCAAGGGCGCTTACCAACAGGATAAGTTTCCCTTGCTTTTCTTTTTATTATTTAAAGTTTATCAATGAAAAAGATAAACAAAATCTGGCCCAGAGAAGTTAAATAACCAATAACATCATGAGGAGGAAGCAGATATGAGATTAAAAGATACAGGATTAACAAGTCAGGATATTAAAGATAAAGTAAACAAATATATGATCGAGACATACGAACGTTTTGATTTCCTTGCAGAGAGAGCAAAAGATATGTATATGTACGATGAAAATGGTGAGGAATATCTCGACTTCTATGCAGGAATCGCAGTAAATAACGCAGGAAGCTGTAATGAAAAGGTTGTAGCAGCAGTCAAAGATCAGGTTGGTGACATCATGCATACATTCAACTATCCATACACAATTCCTCAGGCACTGCTTGCTGAAAAAGTATGTGAAACAATTGGAATGGATAAGATCTTCTATCAGAACTCTGGTACAGAGGCAAATGAAGCAATGATCAAGATGGCTCGTAAATACGGAATCGAAAAATACGGACCAAACCATTATCATATCGTAACAGCGAAGATGGGATTCCATGGAAGAACATTCGGAGCAATGTCAGCAACAGGACAGCCGGGAAATGGATGTCAGGTCGGATTTGGACCAATGACTTATGGATTCTCATACGCACCATATAATAGCCTTCAGGCATTTAAAGATGCATGTACAGAAAATACGATCGCGATCATGATCGAGCCAGTACAGGGTGAAGGTGGTGTTCATCCAGCAACACAGGAATTCATGAAAGGATTAAGAGAATTTTGTGATGAAAATGATATGTTACTCTTGATCGATGAAGTTCAGACAGGATGGTGTCGAACAGGTGCAGTGATGTCTTATATGAACTATGGAATCAAACCAGACATCGTATCCATGGCAAAAGGCTTAGGTGGAGGAATGCCGATCGGAGCAATCTGTGCAACAGCAGAAGTTGCTAAAGCATTTACACCAGGATCTCATGGAACAACATTTGGTGGACATCCAGTCAGCTGTGCAGCAGCATTAGCAGAAGTTAATGAACTGATCGATCGCGACTTGGCTGGAAATGCAAAGAAAGTTGGAGATTACTTTGCTGAGAAATTAAAAGGACTTCCTCATGTAAAAGAGGTCAGACACCAGGGATTATTAACAGGTATCGAATTTGATGACACATTAAACGCAGTTGATATTAAACATGCATGTTTTGATCGAAAACTGTTAGTTACAGCCATCGGAAGCAGTGTGATCCGTACAATCCCACCATTGATCGTAACAGAAGAAGAATGTGATAAAGCATTTGCGATCATGAAGGAGGCTGTAGAATCCTTAGCATAAAATAATATCTTTGAAAAAAGATCAAAATATCAGGGAGGAATGTAAATGAAACATTTTATCGTAAATATCGGATGTGAATACGGAAGTGGTGGTCCGGACATTGGAAAGATGGTTGCCGAATCACTTGGAATTCCATTTTACGACAGAGATTTAGTAGATCAGGTCGTAGAGAAACTTGGAGTTGACAGGGATCTGGTAGAAAAAGCCGATTCTGGAGAAGAAAATGTCAAATATGAATTTGACACAACCTTTGGACCAAGATATGCGAATCTTACAAACCGTGTTATTTACACACAGTTTGAGGTTATTCATAAACTGGCGGCAAAATCATCTTGTGTCATTATCGGAAGATGTAGTAACTATATATTAAAAGACAGGGATGACTGCTTAAATATCTTTGTATATGCACCGGAAGAATATAAAGTGAAACATATCATGGAGCAAAAAGGTGTATCACAAAAAGAAGCACAAAAACTTGTAAAATATAATGATGGGATGTTGAAGTCTAGATATGAATATATGACAAGCTCTGATATGAGAGATTGTCGTACCAGACATATGATGATCGATTCTAGTATTCTTGGACTTGAAAAAACAGCAAAATATATCATGCAGTTAATTGACCTGCGATTTGAAAACTAAACTAAAATACATTTACATTCTAACAAAGGCGTTAAGAGATAAGGATCTTTTAGCGCCTTTTTTCTTTCGAAACTTTAAACAGAATGTGAAGCAAGAAAGGAATGATATATAATGGAAAAGAAAAAATCAGAATTTGATAAAGTATTTAGTGCATGGGACATTCTTGTCATTGCATTTGGTGCTATGATCGGTTGGGGATGGGTTGTTTCAACCGGAGACTGGATCGGTCGAGGCGGAGTTTTAGGAGCTGTCATCGGTTTTGCGATCGGTGGTATCATGGTATTCTTTGTAGGACTTACTTATGCAGAACTTACTGCAGCAATGCCACAGTGTGGAGGAGAACATGTATTTAGTTACAAGGCAATGGGACCGGTTGGTTCATTTATCTGTACGTGGGCGATCATTTTAGGATATGTCAGTGTTGTATGTTTTGAAGCATGTGCACTTCCTACAATTATCACGTATATTTATCCTGGATTCTTAAAAGGATATCTGTATACAGTTGCAGGATTTGATATTTATGCATCATGGCTTGCAGTTGCGATGATCGTAGCATTCTTTATCACATTTATCAATATCAAAGGTGCGAAGACAGCTGCAACTTTACAGACAGTTTTAACAGTGATCATCGGTGGAGTTGGAATCCTTCTGATCGTAGCATCTGTAGTCAGTGGAGATGCCAGCAATTTAACACCACAATTATTTGCAGGAGATAGTGCGTCAACTACTATGAAAGCAATCATGAGTGTTGCGGTTATGACACCATTCTTCTTTATTGGATTTGATGTTATCCCACAGGCAGCAGAAGAGATCAATGTACCGCTTAAAAAAATCGGTATGATCATGATCTTATCTATCGTACTAGCAGTTGCATTTTATGCGCTGATCATCTTAGGTGTTGGTTATGTTATGAGTCCATCTGATATTTCATCTTCACAGGCAGGATCAGGACTTGTTACAGCTGATGCAATGGCAAAAGCATTTCACAGCAGTATCATGTCAAAAGTATTGATCGTCGGTGGTATGTGTGGAATCGTTACAAGTTGGAACTCCTTTTTAATTGGTGGTAGCCGTGCAATGTATTCCATGGCTGAATCTTATATGATTCCAAGAACTTTCCGTAAATTACATAAAACACACAAAACACCAGTGAATGCATTATACTTGATCGGTGGATTATCCATATTAGCTCCATTATTTGGACGTAAAATGTTAGTATGGATCGTCGATGCAGGTAACTTTGGATGCTGTCTTGCATACTGTATGGTTTCCTTATCTTTCATCATCTTAAGAAAGAAAGCACCAGAAATGGCACGTCCATACAAAGTAAAACATTATAAGATTGTTGGTGTATTGGCAGTCTTAATGTCAGGATTTATGGTCGCGATGTATATTATCCCAGGATCAGGGTCAAATCTTGTACCACAGGAATGGGCAATGGCTGGTGGATGGGCTGTTCTTGGAATTATCTTCTTCATTGTATGTAAATTAAAATACAAAGAAAAATTTGGATCTCACATCGATGTTGCCGTTGATGAAGAAGAAACAGTGGAAGAAGATCATACTTTCGAAGAAGCACTTGGAGCTGTCAATGCTACCGAAAATGTAGTAGAAGTGCAGCCAGCAATTAATTTTAACTACTTCCTTCCAGTCAATATTGCATTTGGAAGTGGTAAAGTCTTAGAAACAGGAGAGCTTACAAAACCATATGGTAAGAAAGCACTGATCGTAACTGGAAGAAGCAGTGCAAAGAAATCTGGTTTATATGATAAAGTAGCAAACAGCTTGTCTAAAGCAGGAATTGATCATGTATTATTTGATAAAGTCGCACAGAATCCATTAACAACAACGGCGATGGAAGGCGCTGATTTTGCCAAGGCAAATGGATGTGATGTCGTTGTGGCAATCGGTGGCGGAAGCATCATGGACTGTGCAAAAGCAATCGCATTCTTAAGTATCAATGACGGTGATATCAACGATTACATTTATAACAGATTACAAAGTGATAAAGCATTACCATTGATCTTAATTCCTACAACATGTGGAACAGGATCCGAAGGAAATGGATTTGCAGTTCTTACAAATCCGAAAAATGGAGATAAGAAATCTTTACGTTGTAATGCAATTGTTGCAAAAGTATCCATTGTCGATCCAGAATGCATGATGACAATGCCAAAACATATACTTGCATCTGTTGGATTTGACGCATTATGCCACTGCATGGAAGCATACACATCAAAGATCGCACAGCCATTTACAGATGCCCTAAGTTTATATGCGATGGAACTGATCGCAGGAAACCTTGTTAAAGTATATAAAGGTGAAGGCGGCAAAGAAGCATGGGAGAAGATCACACTGGCATCAACGATCGGTGGAATGGTTATTAATACAGCAGGTGTCACTCTGGCACATGGAATGGAACATCCAGCCAGCGGACTAAAAGATATCGTCCACGGACAAGGACTTGCAGCATTAACACCAGTAATTGTAGAAGCATCCCATAAAGGAAACCATTTCAAATTTGCTAAGATCGCAAGAATCTTTGGCGGGGTTACCGCAGAAGATCTTGCTGGTAAATTAAGAAGTCTGTTAAAAGATATCGACCTTGCTTGTACACTATCTGACCTTGGATTATCCGAAGAAGATATTCCTTGGATGGCAGAGAACTGTATGAAAGTATCTGCGGCAAGTATTCAGAACAATCCGGTTGTATTTACACAGGAAGAAATTGCTGAGATATATCGAAAAGCAATGTAGAATAGTTTGTTATCCATAGGCTATTGAATATGTAGAAAAATGAAAGAAGCATGATCAAAATCAGCCAGAGAATTTTACTCATGGATTTTACGGATCGCTTATCCGCGAAGATTCCTCTGATAACTCCCCCCCCCGCTTCGTGGGCTCAAACAATCAGCCATCTTCACTGCGAATCCATAAAATCCATGGCAAAATTCTAATGGCTTGATTTTGATTATGCTTCTTTCACTTTTCTACATACACAGTAGGTTATGAATAAAAACTATATAAAATTTTTTAGAAAGTTGTTTTTATAATAGATTCAATTTCTGGATATTTTTCGTGTAATATTTTAAAATATGTATTAGTACATCCTAAAGAAACAATATTATAGAGTATTTCCTTATATTTATTCCATGTTATTTCATGAAATGATTTTTCCATTTTTAATATTAATATTTTATTTATCATTGCAATTTTTTTATGGGCATTTAATTTATTATCAGAATCATCTTCTTTCATTATATTTTGTAATAAATTAAAATTTCCATTCTGCATATCTTCATTGTAATCTTCATAGGCATCTATAATATAAATCCATTTTCCAAGATTAAAACAGAGTGAATATAAATTATCGTATTTTTCTATCACACAATCTTCTTTATATAATTTGAAAAATAACTGAAAAAGCTCAACAAAAAATTCACCAAATAAATTTGATAGTTGATCAAAACCAGCATTTTCTAATTCTAGAGAATTTATTTTGTTCATTAATTCAGATAATATATTTAATTTAACACCATATGTATTTAATATGTTTTGGTATTGTGAATTATGTTTGAAAAATTTTAATATAATTTTTTTGACATTATTTTTTTCATCTATAATATCATCTTCCAATTTAAGAACAGAAAGATAGTAATTTATAAATGCACAATATTCTATTACATTATTAGAAATACTCGTGTTTATTTTTTTGAATGGATTTGTTGGACATTTAAAAGATAGGGGTGTCATTTCTGTTTCAAAATTTTCGAGTACTAATGCTAAGAAAACCATGTCATAACTTAAAATTAAACGATAAACTATACCATATTTTTTTCCTATTCCTTGACATAGTGCACAATATTGTTGTTTGTATAGGCGAAAATCGCGTATTCTTAAATCATCTCTTTGTGTTTTAATATACCCTAACATAATTCATAACCCTAACAGAAACAATGAGAGATACCATTGCAAGCACTTATGCAGGTATCACCACTACAACACCCAGATAAACATAAACATGTACATAAGCAAGCACAACAACCACCATCATCGTCATCGTTATCATTGTGATGACAGCTATCATCATAACTATGCCAGTTGCCATCGCAACCTTCATAATATCCTGTAAGAAATATATTAGTTTTTTCAAATGGATTACCTGATAATTTTTCAAAAAGAGAAAAAAATTCTTTAAAATAATCATTTGGTAATTTCTCAAAAAAAGAAAACGCTTCATCTAAACGATCTAATTTTAACAACGCATATCCTATATTAAATACTTTTTCATCAGAATTAGGTAATGATTGTTCAGTTATCAAATATTGTTCTAAAGAATTTATAAAGAAATTTTATATCTGATTTTTGATTATCCGCATAAACACTATACTTTCAAGCATTTTGAAATATAGGAAAGCACTCA
>ENA-USUG01004087-USUG01004087.1-human-gut-metagenome-genome-assembly--contig:-NODE-4087-length-18660-cov-7.371038_pt1 | contig 18660 bp, 19 predicted proteins | sample MGYA00250059_ERZ773394 | MGnify/ENA primary metagenome ERZ773394 (study PRJEB29103, sample SAMN06111957) | human gut metagenome | biome: human gut; feature: ankylosing spondylitis patient; material... | reverse complement strand
ATGTGGTCACAGCCTTGATTAAGGAAATTGAAATTTACAGGAATGACGAGTCTGAATATCCGCTAAAGCGGATTGGTTTGAATTTTCCGGTGTTCAAGGATGGCGGGGAAGTTACGGAGCTTTTGTGGGATAAAGGGAATACCGTTGAGACGGTCGTATTGATGTCAAAAGTACAGAACTAAATAGTGTAAATAGCCTTGAAATAAAGCATTTCCGGGTATTCAGACAACCTCCTGAGGGGTGCCTGGATACCCTGATTTTTCTTTTGTGGGAATATATCAATCGTCATTTTTCGAGGTCGAGTTGACAGGATAAAAATGGCTAAGGTTGAGTGGATAGAAAGACTTTGCGGAGGGTTGAGTGGATAGGAATATTAAAACGCCCCGATCCTCATGTTGTAAGGTCAGGGCGTTAGATTTTATAGAGTATCTTCAATTTCCTTCAAAGAGCGTCCGGATTTATCTGTCCAGGTTTTGGGTCCGCTTACGCTGTAACCAAGAATGAAGTCAGCTGCAGCGGAGGAACTGGAGAAAAGAATATCTTCAGTAGTTGCCAGCGTTTCAACTTTGCCATCGGCAAGGTACTTCTCGCGAAGTTTCACAACGCTTGCTCCCAGTGATTTTGCAGACATCTTTTCGTTAATAGTTGATCCCTTTAATACTACGAAGCCCTCAGAAGTAACTTTGCCTGTTGCGACTGCATTTCCTTTGTTTATGTATAAAAGGACATCATCTATGGCAGTGGAATCAGTAGAGTCGGGATGGAGTAGTGGTTCAAGAACTTTATATCCTAAAGCATTTATAATAATTTTTACATTGTCAATGAACTCCTCCATAGCTGCAATATGTGATTCCTTCATAACTGTGTTTTTGTAAGTGTTTTTGGTGAGAACCGTATAGCGGTGACATCCACGAGCAATATCAACAAATCGATTTTCAAGATATCTAATGAGTGCTTTGTTTAAATCTCGACCGATGAAAACAACAGCTGTATTCCAATAATATTTTTCTTTTTCAGACTGGTAATCACGAATATGTTGTACGAGGCGTTCTTTTACATTTTCAGCTTCACCGATATATACGGAGTCTGAACCATCATCCTCTTTGCAAAAGAGAAAGTAAACACCTGCTTGTGAAAAGTCCTCACGGCTACAGTTTAAAACCTCTATTCGTGGTATTTTTATAGCCTTTCCGTTCCAGTTAGAAAGTTCTGCTATGATGAGGCTATCGGCAGTTCCGTTAGCCAAAAATAATTCAATAGATTTTCCGTATGCCATTTTTGACCTCCTTATTATTTTCGCTGCTGTGTTCCCAAGGTGGGTACATTGACCGCTTCTAAGAAATCGTTACACTCATCTATACCCTTGCCGTAAAAAGCAGTGAAAAGGTATTTATATGCTTCCTGCTCTCGGTCTCCATCTTGGAATGCCATTCCACCAAGTCTTAGGACTTCTTCCATCTCGCTCAAGTCGAGAGATAAACCGACTCCCATAGCCACTAAAGGACGCATGGTAAATTTATGGGTGCCTCCTTGCACACGAGAGTAGTGCATCTTATCCAACTTCGTTCTTTCTTCAAAGGTGTATTCATACCAGTTTTCTTCTTCCATACGCCTCTTCATCCAAGTTGCCGGAGTAATAGTCTTTGCTTGAGAGCGTTGTAACTTTTTCTCGAAGTCTTTAGCTTTATTAAATAGTTCTGTGTTCTGTGTATTGGCTTCAAATGAAGACTCTTCTTTGAAAATACTGTCGGAACGGTACATGATACTTGTTTGACTGTGCATCAAAGAATCCGAAACCAATCTAACGGAAAAATCAAGGGCGCATTCTGGAAGGTGTTCCTTTGCATATGGTGTTAGCACTCGTTTTCCGGATGCATTCATATGGAGATACTTATCGTCATTGAAAATAAAGTATCCTTCCGTAAAGTGAAATGCACCTGTGTCTAATGCTGCCTTCAGCAAATCGTTTGTGCAGTAAAGTTCAAATGCCTGGACAGGGGTAATGGGTCTGAGATGGTATTTAGCTGTTGACCCCGCTCTGTTTGCAGTTTGAGTTCTTCGGTTATTTGTGTTTTCCGTTCCGCAGTATTCCTCTGCTTCTGGATATCCCAGTTCGAGCATTCGAATAGCGGCAGATTGCTTGGATACTTCAAAGAAACCGGAAACAATATCAAGCACTGTAGAAGTTACGGCACGTTTGCAGATGTTCTTATTGTCACCCGTGAGTTGCCTATAAGTCGCATCAACTTTGCTCCTAAAGGCATTGCGTGGCATTAGTATTTTGGGGGCAATTGTTTTTGCCTGCCACTCCATTTTGTCCTCATTGGACCATTCTCCGCCGAGAAGACTTCCGAATTGCGAAATGCGATTATTACAACGAAAAGCAAACTCTGCACCATTTTCGTGTGTGCGTTTGAAGTTGAAGTAATTCCGATGGCGCCACCAATGAAAGCATTCATGAGCCAATGTGTTGTTTGCTCTACCGAGATTCAAAATATCCGCATCGACAAATATTGTAGGATGATATACTTCATATCCGATGTTTTGCTCTGTAGACCAATCGTACACATCTATAATGCCTCGGGTGAAGGCAATAGCACCTTGTACGCTTCCATCAAATGATAGATATTCCGTATCCACGATATCTAAAGACATCAGTCTTGTTGCGATATCACGGATTGGGATAGGTCTCGGAGTATCTATTGCATCGGCGCATTCATATTTGCGAAGGAAATCCTCGGCCTCTTTTTCAAAATCCGGAACATAATGCATAAATGGATTTTTGGCCATATGAATTCCTCCTTGTTAGTCTTTTTTCTTCTCTCCGTAAGGAGCAGGGTATTCAGCTACTTTTGAAACAAAAGCAGTATCCGCAAAGTCGCTATAGTTAACAACAGTAGGTGTGTTTCCACGTAAAATACGGTATATTTCGTTCATGAAAACATTGGCGAATTTTGCTCTGATTTCTTCGTTGTTAAGGAGCAGAGTGTAGAAGTCAACATTCTGGTCATAACCTTCAACCAGTGCATCTTGTACACAGTCATCATATGTGAATTTGAATTCGCTTAAAGTGTTGTTATTTGCACTTTTTTGAAGTCGGTCTTTAAGTGCTGGATTTTTCAGTAGAAGGTCTCGAATTTGCATTGCTGCTTTTGTTGTAAAATCCGGCTCATAGTTTTTGTCATACAGGGCATTCACTTCGTCTATGATCTGGGAAAGAAGTTTTTTCTGTTCCTCTTCAACGCTTGCAGGCTTTGGCTTTTTGATTTTTACCTCCGGCTTTGCTTCAATTTCTCCTCCTTCGTGTTTTTCCATCTGTTTTTGCCTAAAATCACTTACGGTGATTTTATCTGCAATGTCAAAATTATTTCCGCCACCTCCAGGATTGAGTTCTTTAATCAGATATGACAGGAAATTGTATCTCTTGTGGAATTCGAGATTTTCATAAGCCGTAGCCTGGATAAGGAAACAATATCCCTTTAAGAAACGGCGAATCGTAATCTTGATTTCCATCTGCTCCAGTTCAGGACGCTTGGTAATCAGCTTTAATGCACTGTCGAGCAATGCCCACATACGCTGCTTGTCCTTGGAAGTGCGGTTTTCCTTATACAGATAAGTGTTAAATTCATCAATATCGTCTGCATCCAAGAATTCGTAGGCATCAATCTCACGGTCGAGGTCACGAATGTCGGACGGCGAAATAGTCTCAAATAAAACGGTATCCTTGTAGTAAGGTTCAAAAGCTGCCTTGATATCATCGTAGCTGTTTTTGAAGTCCAGGACAAAAGTGGTCTTATCATAAGGAGGGCAAATTCTATTCAAGCGAGAGAGTGTCTGTACTGCCTGTACACCACGCAGACGCTTGTCGACATACATTGCCACCAATTTCGGCTGGTCAAACCCGGTCTGATATTTATCTGCAACAATAAGTACCTGGTAGCAGCTACGGTCAAATTCGTATCGCAGTTCTTCTACCTTAAAGCCGTTCATAACAGGTTCGGTGTATTCTGTATCGTTCAGTTTTACTTTGCCGGAAAAGGCTACAAGTGCTTTGATTCCGGAATAACCCTTTGCTTGGATATAATTTTCAAACTCTTGTCTGTACTTAACGGCAGCAGGGCGGGAGGATGTAATTACCATTGCCTTTGCTTTTCCACCAAGACAACCTGCAACATTGGCTCTGAAATGCTCGATAATTATTTCAACCTTTTGCGCAATATTGGTATCGTGCAAATCAATGAAACGAGCCATTTTGCGTTTTGCTGTGATGGATTGAAGTTCCGGGTCACCCTCAATAGCTTTATTTATATGGCAGTAGGTTTTCCAAGTAACATAGTTGTCCAAAACATTCAGTATGTATCCTTCTTCAATAGCCTGTTTCATGGAATACAGGTCAAAGGATTCCTTTTTGCCCTCTGCGTTAAGGGTACCGAAAAGCTGAAGGGTATCCGGTTTAGGAGTAGCAGTAAAAGCAATCATAGAAACATTTTTCTGTTTACCGCTTTTCTGGATTTCCTCAAGCATTTTATCTTCTTCGGTTTTTTCTTCCTCATTTTCCTCGTTGGTCAGAACATTGGTAACTGACTGCATATAAACGCCTTCAGTGGAAGAGTGCGCCTCATCAATCAGTACTGCAAATTTCTTGTTCTTAAGGTCGCCGAGCAGATTATTATTGAGGATGTAGTAGAACTTATGGATTGTAGTAACAACAATCTTCGTATTTCCACCAAGAGCGATAGCCAGATCTTCTGAATCGCACTTGTCATCCATGACTTTTACTTGACCACTTTTATGCTCGATGCCAAGGATAGCCTCTTGAAGCTGACGGTCAACGATGATACGGTCGGTGATAATCAGAACGGTATCAAATATATTGTCATTATTTGCATCATGAACCGTTGCTAATATATGAGCCAACCAGGAAATGGTTTCTGTTTTTCCGCTTCCGGCAGAATGCTCGATGAGGTAGTTGCAAGATGTATGATTCACAATGACATCGTTCATAACACGCTCAACGGCACGAAGCTGATGGAAACGAGGGAAAATCAGCACCTTGGATTCCTTGATTTTTCCGGTATCTGCATTTCTGGTTTCTTTTTTCTTGATGTAAATAAAACGCTCAATCAAGAACAGGATTTTATCTTTCATCCAGATGTTTTCCCACATATAGGAAACATTCAAGCCATCTTCGTTGTGAGGATTTCCCTTGCCGAAATTTTCGCCAATGTTAAATGGATTAAAGAATGTATCTGTACCTTTGAGTTCGGTTGTAAAATACGCTTCGTTCAAATCCATAGCAAAGGCTGCGAAAACACCAACCTTGGTCTTGAAAAGACGAGTGGTAGCATCACGCTCTTCCTTATATTGTTTGATGGCGTCTTTGTAGGACTGACCGGATGTGTTGCATTTAAGTTCGATGGCAAATATCGCCAGACCGTTGAGAAATAGAACTAAATCTACTCGCTCATCGGCTTTGTGATAAACTTCCTCCATGACGGAGAAGATATTCTTTTTGTAGTTTGCAACAGCCTGTGTATTGATGGTGCTGTCCGGCTTGCGATACATCAGTTTTAATATGGCACCGTTGTCGAATTCAACACCATGCTTGATAACATCAATCAAGCCACGGCTTTCCTTGTTGATTTCAGCATTGATGTAATTAGTAACCGTTTCTTCGGTACGATCCTTATACATACGACGGAGGTGTTCCATTTCATCGTGCTGGGTGTCCTCAAGGAACTCAAGAAGCATCTCGGTGTCCATTGCCAATCCCGGCTTATATGCCGTGTTAGGACGGATGCGGAAACCGTTATCTTCATGCAAGCGTTCCATAATTAGTTTTTGATAATCTTCTTTTTCTCGAAGTTGGTCTGCTTTGATAGGCATATTACTGAACCTCCTTTACTCGTTTTTTCCCTGTGACATACTCAAAGATAAGAGAATCTCTATGATTTTTCATCACAGATAACTGTGTTTCTTTTTTGTTGATAATATCGTCTATGAGAGGAATCTTATAATCCAATTCGGCAACGATAGCATTCTGTTCCTCCATAGGTGGAACTGGAATGTTTTGTTTTTTCAAAATGCTAAATGGAGGGATGTTTTTTATTGCACTTCCATTGCTGTACTTGGCGTTCATATATTCCAATGCTACATCAAATAGATAGATGAAATACGATTTGTTAAATCCTTTGTTAATTCGTACTCTCATAAGAGCCTGATTAATAATTCCTGGCTCAATATTATCGGATAAAATGTAACATTTACCAATAGTTCCGGCACAACTGACGATTATATCTCCGGGGGAAACTGAAAAGTCTTTCAAACCACGATAATCTTCGTACGATAGATAATACCATCCCAAGGATGCATCACCTTGAATTGCATTTTTCTGCTCGTAGACTTTATAGGTATTTTCACCTTTTTCTATAAACATATCAACAGTTACAGCACTTCCAAATGGTCCTTTTTTATATAATGCTATGTCCTGCATACGAAGAGTTTCCCAATGAGAAGGGATTAACTCGCACCATTCAATGTGACTTTCTTTTGTAGGAATGTTGGAATTTAACCCTTGTGTTACAATTTCACAGAGATAAGATTTCTTATATGCCTTGAGTGTTTCGATTTGCAGCTCCAAGTTATTAATAATATTTTCTAATTTACCGCAATACTCATCAAGAAAATTTGCAATGGCTTCTTGTTCCAGATAATTAGGAAAAGCATAGAGAAATTCTGCAAAATCTCCTTGATATAAGTGCTGTATAGTGCTATTTCCGGCGTTTTTATAGTTGAACCAATTCCAGAATTCGTCGGATTTAATTACCCAGTAGAGGAATCGTTTACTATAACCATCAATCGGCATAATACGAAGGACGCCGCTATTAAGAGATGTTTCTCCCGGTATATTTGATACAATTGCAACCTTTCCAATAGTTCCATCTTTGGTGATTAATAGGTCACCGTCTTGAATCTGAATATCCTTTGCTTCTTCCCAACGTTTCATAGGAACATGAACGCAATTTTCCCAATCAATGCCACCGTTAGCAAAATCAACACCCGTGATGAGATAGGCTCCTTCGTCTTGGTATTCTTCAGAAGTTAAGCCTTGCCAACCAATACGTCCCTTTAGGGTGGTCATGTATTTGATTCGTTTTGTATTCCAGCTTTCGGGGATTGCCCCAATCCACTGAATACCGCTTTCTTTCATAGTTTCCATTATTTCGCTCCCTTCTGTAAGGCAGCAATCTTTTCAGCCAATGAAGATTCCAGTTCCATAAACTGAGCCAACAAGTCATCTGCTTTCTCTGGTTCACGATATTCATAGAAATAGCGTGTAAATGGGAATTCGGCTCCTAAACGTTCCTTGTTCGTTGTACTTTCAGCCTTTTTCTCATCAAACTCATAGCAGTAAATGGCATCCGGAATATGAGGAAATACTTCAGCATCCATATATGATTTAACATCCTGGTTTAAGCGGATGATTTCAGTGTCTTTGGTAGTAGGGTCAATGATGATATTGCCTTTCTTATCTTTCTGAATAACGGCTGTTTTATCGATAACCGACATTTCCATGGCGATTCCTCCTAAACGAGAAGGAGACAGTCCATCCACATCCGCAAGTGCTTTTTTCAAAGCAATCTCAAATTTTGAAAAGTCAGTATATACGGTATCGGAGATATGCGTAGTCAATGCTTCGATAACGGAGGCGGTAAACTCACGTCCCTTAAGTTGTTTCTGGTATGCTTTCTCATCAGCATCACTACGGGGGTTGTTTTCTTCTAATTCTTCGAACTTTGCTTCGTTGAAGATGTTTGTATTCGCTGTGAAATAAGCACTGTTGCGAAGTGCCTCAATAGTTTCAGCGTTAATGGCACCACTACGCTGAAGAGGCTGGTACACAGACCATTCTTTATAAAGGAACTCTTCACGGTCAAAAATTTTGCTTTCAATCACACAATCGTGCTTGCGTTTTTCATCCCATATGGTTTTCTTACCAGGAGCGAAATCGGAATACATTTCAGTAATGAGTGTAATCTGCTTCTTGGAAATTTCTCTACGCTTTTTACCAAGGGAACGCTTCAAAGGAGTCCACATATCGGTTGCATCAATAAACTGAACTTTGCCTTCACGTTCCTCCCTTTTGCCTTTGGAAAGAATGAAGGCGTAAATAGCAATGTCAGTGTTGTAGAACAACTGTGAAGGTAGTCCGATGATAGCTTCTACCAAGTCATTCTCAAGCAGATATCTTCTGATCTGGCTTTCGCCACTGGTTGTGTTTCCGGAGAAAAGAGGAGAGCCGTTTGTGATAATAGCTGCACGGCCTACTTTTTTCTGCATTTTTGCAACGGCGTGTTGCATGAAGAGTAACTGCATATCTCCGGTTGCAGGGAGACCTGCAGGGAATCTGCCGTCTTTTCCTTTTTTATGTTCTTTACGGACAGCTTTTTCAACACCATCTCCGGCATCTTTGCCACCCCAGGATTCGCCAAAAGGCGGATTGGCGATGACAAAACGCATATCGGTGTCTTCAAAACAGTCCTCTTTCATAGTGTCAGCAAAGCGGATGTTTTCAGCAGCCTGGTTTTTAATCAACATATCTGCAAGACAGATAGCGTGGGATTCAGGGCTGTTTTCCTGTCCGAACAGACGAACATTGGCATCAGGATTCATACGAACAATAAAATCGTGTGCGGTAGCAAGCATACCACCTGTACCGCAGGCCATATCCAATACGGTAACTTCACGACCTTCGCTGAAAATGTCACTGCATCCTTCAGCAAGCAAAATGCTTGTCAGAAGACGGATAACTTCACGAGGAGTGTAGTGGTCACCTGCAGATGCATTTTCAGAGAATCTGCGGATGATTTCCTCGAACATATAACCCATCTTTAGGTTATCGACTCTTCCAGGGTCTAAGTCCAGTTCAGAGAATTTCTTAACAACGCCAAGTAAGCGGTTGTTTTTATCAAGGTTTTTGATTTCTTCTTTGAATTTTAATTCTTCAAAAATTGCCTGCACGTTAGGAGAGAATGACTCAATATAAAAAGTCAGATTCTCTACGATAGCAGGTGCTTCTGTTAGCAACTTCTTCAAATCATATTCACAAGTGTTGTAGAATTGGTAACCTGACTTCTTGCAGAGTAACTGCGCAGGAGCCTTGGGGTTTTTCTTATAGGTATCAACAACAGTTTTTTTAGTAGATGCCAAGGCACACTCCAAGCGGCGTAGAATGGTCATCGGAATGATAACGTCCTTATACTTGTCCGGCTTGTAAGGACCTCTTAATGTGTTCGCAATAGAAAATACCATTGCTATTTCTTTGGACGCATCAATAGTCTTGTCGTCCATCATAACTTCTGTAATTTTTGCTTTAGCCATAATATCTGGTTCCTCCGGATTAATATTCATTAATATCGATACCAGCCTGTAGCAGTCGTTTATATCTTTCGTTTGAAATAATAACCGCCATAGGCTTACCGTTTTTCAGGACAAATCCTGCTTTGTCCTCTTCTGATATGGTGGTAATAATTCGTGAAGACTGACCACGAAGGAAATCTGACATATTGTAATGCTCCATTGGAGTAATGCTTTTCTTTGTTTCAGACATTGTTTGCCCTCCTTACACTTATCGCTATTTTATAGTATAGCATAAAGTAATTACATTTGAAATTACATTTGTGTAAACATTTATATGTATAATTTAGATTACCTATAGAATTGCAAAAATTTTCGTAACTTGACGAGTTACGATTTGACACCTACAAGTCCCTAAATCCCTGTCTTCTGCATTTCGTAAAACACAGAAATGTATGGTAGACAGGGATTTTTTGCGTGTTTTACTTGTAACTCGCCGAGATTCGGGTTTTCCGAGTCTTACAGATAAAATTAAAGTGTCGGAAGGCAATAGCCACGATAAATAACAATTATTCCAATGCCCGAAGTGGTCGACCTTAAGGCGGCGGGATACATCAAGAGTCAAATTCACGGTATAGCCGTGGACTGACCAAAGATGTACCCACCGTGCTTTGCCGTGCCCATTTTCGGTATCAGAGTCGGTGTGTACCATCACATCGGCTCTTTTTGTGTCCCTGCCGCCTGCCTTTCGGGCGGAAAAGAAAGGCAGGGATTTCAAATGAGGAAATTCAAGACAGCGGAAGACAACCGTACAAATTACATCTATTACTTTGATGATGGTAGCAAGTGCGTAATCACGCCGGGAGAAAACGGAGAGAACACCACCATTATTTCACAGCTTCACGCAATGGATGATGAGCAGCTTGATGCTGACCGCCGCGAGGATTATCACTGTCCGGTTCATTACCAGGCATACTCCGATGGCGAAGGTGAAGATGCGGATGACCGCAACCCTTACTTATGCGACACAGCTGCAGACCCATTGGAGCAGATGCTTGCCTCCATCAATGAGCAGGAGCATTCGGACAAGCTGGATAGGCTCAAGGCAGCACTCACAACTTTGACCGACCTTCAAAAGGAAACCATCTACAAAAAGTTCTATCGCAACTTGTCCAACGTGGATATTGCAGCGGAAGAAGGTGTGTCTGAGGCGGCTATCCGTAACCGCCTGAAAAAGATCTTCGCAAACCTTGCGAAAAAAATCTAAGAAATGGGGGTTCGATTCCCCCGCTTCTTTCGCATATGGACAGAGGGATACAACAAGAGACCCTCGGAAAGGAGCCAATGCAATGAAACACAAAGTATGTATCAACATTGCAAAACCCGGCGTTACACCGACCCCGGCAGTAAGAAGCGGTACGGTGCAGATCCGAAAGCGTCTGCTCGACTTCCTCTTTGGACAGCATGTCAATGTCCTTGTCCTGTCCCCCGGTGACACGGTGCAGACTGTCGAGATCCGAGAACTGAAGGAAGGAGGTAAGGACCGTGACTAACAATCAGAAGTACAACTTATTTCTTGATGCGGTGAGAATCATCCGCTCTCTGGCTGATGTGTTCGAGGCAATCGCAGATACCTACAAAGATGCAACTGTAGTGGAAGCCGATGCCAAGGTTATTGATGCACAGGAAGTAAAGGCACTCCCTGTCGAGAAAGAAGTAACCTTGGAAGATGTCCGTGCGGTTCTGGGTCAGAAGATCCAGGCTGGTATGACTGCCGAGGTGAGAGAACTCATCACAAAATACGGCGGCACCAAGCTGTCGGATATTGACTCTGCACAGTACAAGGCACTTCTTGCAGAAGCGGAGGTGCTTGGAAATGAGTAAACACGCTTTCCTTTCTCCTTCTGGTTCACACCGCTGGCTGAACTGTACACCAAGTGCGATGCTCGAATCCGAGTTTCCGGGTGGCAGCAGTTCAGCCGCTGAAGAAGGAACTGCTGCCCATGAATTTTGCGAACACAAGTTAAAGAAAGCACTCCGCAGAAGAAGCAAAAGACCTGTCTCCGATTACGATAGTGACGAGATGCAGGAGTACACCGATAGTTATGTGGATTATGTGCTGGAGCAGCTTGAAGTTGCAAAGCAGACCTGCAAAGACCCGATGGTGCTGATTGAGCAGAAAGTAGACTTTTCGGAATATGTTCCGGACGGCTATGGCACGGCAGACTGCATTATCGTATCGGATAATACTCTGCAAATTATTGATTTCAAATACGGACTGGGAGTCCTGGTGGATGCCGAACAGAATACACAGCTGATGTGTTATTCCATCGGTGCGCTGAACCTCTTTGATAGCCTGTATGACATCAAGGAAGTTACGATGCACATCTTTCAGCCTCGCAGGGAGAATGTCCAGAACTGGACTATCCCGGTAGATGAACTGAAAGCATGGGCAGAGAACGAGCTGAAGCCGAAGGCACAGATGGCCTTAAACGGTGAGGGTGAATATCACCCCGGCGAATGGTGTCAGTTCTGTAAGGCAGCAGTCCGCTGCAGAGCAAGGGCAGAAGAAAAACTTCGTCTTGCACGGCAGGAGTTCAAGATGCCGCCGCTTCTTGCGGATTCTGAAATCGAAGAAGTGCTGACCATCCTTCCTGACCTTACCAAGTGGGCAGATGGCATCTTGGCTTATGCCACTGATGCAGCAGTCAACCACGGAAAGGAATGGAACGGGTTCAAGGTTGTCGAAGGCAGATCCGTCCGCAAGTACAAGGATGAAGAACTGGTCGCACAGGCAGCCAAAGACCACGGCTATACTGACATCTACCGTCAGAGCCTTATCACCATGACGGAGATGCAGAAACTGATGGGTAAGAAACAATTTGACCAGATCCTGGGTGACCTCATCGTAAAGCCCCAGGGTAAGCCGAACTTAGTTCCGGTAACGGACAAGCGTCCGGCAATGAACGTAACAAACGCCAATAACGAATTTAAACAGGAGGATTAATATCATGGCTATTTCTAAGACAAAAGTTATCACAGGTGTAAACACTCGTCTCTCTTATTTCCACGGCTGGGAACCTACCAGCATCAACAACGGACCTGAGAGATACTCCGTTTCCGTACTTATCCCTAAATCTGACACCGAGACGGTGAAGGCTATCAACGAGGCTATCGATGCCGCAATCGAAGAGGGGGTTGCCAAGTTCGGCGGCAAGAAGCCTAACAAGGCAGCAATAAAGCTTCCTTTGCGTGACGGTGATACCGAGCGTGATGATGAGGCCTATAAGGGTCACTACTTCATCAATGCCAACAGCACGACTCCGCCTCAGATCGTGGACAAGTATGTGAAGCCTATCCTTGACCGCAACGAAGTATACTCTGGCTGTTATGCCCGTGTATCTCTGAATTTCTATGCGTTCAATAGTAACGGCAACAAGGGCGTGGCATGTGGCTTGGGCAACATCCAGAAGATCCGTGACGGTGAAAGCCTTGGCGGCAGGAGTTCTGCAACTGACGATTTCAGCACTGTGGCTGATGACGATTTCCTTTCCTAAACATATAAACCTGGCGGGCGGTGGTGCTGCCACCGTCTGCCCACATTGAATAACGAGGTGAACGTAATGAACGAAGTATATGAATTTATGAAACAAGTCGATGTGATAGTCCTTTTCTGCCTGATTTACGGTCTTGCCATCAATGGTATCGTATGGGCAGTGTGCGAATTTTTCAGCTTTGTAGTAAAGATGGTAAAGGGCTTTATTGCCAAACGCAAAGATAAAAAGGCTGCACAGAAGGATGATGTGACGGAGTAAACATGACGGGCGGCGGAGGATATTCTTCTGCCGCCTTTATCATAGAAAGGAACAGCTATGCAGCATTTAAGCATTGATATCGAAACCTACTCCAGCGTGAATCTGCAGAAAGCCGGAGTTTATAAATATGCCGAGAGTCCCGACTTCGATATCCTTCTGTTCGGTTACAGTGTGGACGGCGGAGCAGTTCATGTCATAGACCTTGCCTGCGGCAAGAAGATTCCGGCGGAGATTGTGGATGCCTTGTTGGATGAATCCGTAACCAAGTGGGCATTCAATGCACAGTTTGAGCGTGTGTGCCTGTCGAATTATCTTGATACCTGGCTTTCCCCTGACAGCTGGCACTGCACGATGGTGTGGTCGGCAACACTTGGCCTGCCTTTGTCCCTAGAAGGTGTAGGAGCAGTTCTGGGACTGGAGAAGCAGAAACTGACCGAGGGAAAAAATCTCATCAAATACTTCTGTGTTCCCTGCGCCCCTACCAAGACCAATGGCGGCAGAACCAGAAATCTTCCGCAGCACGATATAGAAAAGTGGGAGCAGTTCAAGGCATATAACCTGCGTGATGTGGAAACCGAGATGAGCATCCAGAAGAAGCTGTCCCGTTTCCCTGTTCCTGATTTCATTTGGGATGAATACCATCTTGATCAGGAAATCAATGACCGCGGCATCGGACTGGATATGATGCTTGTGGAGCAGGCTATTTCCATTGACAGCATTAGCCGCAAAAACCTCACACAGCAGATTCAAAATCTGACCGACCTTGACAATCCCAACTCCGTGGCATAGATGAAAGGATGGCTTTCGGATAACGGACTGGAGATGGATACTCTCGGCAAGAAGGCCGTGGCAGAAACACTCAAGACTGCACCAAAGCATCTGGCGGATGTTCTTTCCCTCCGTCAGCAGCTTGCCAAGAGCAGTGTGAAGAAATACACCGCTATGCAGACAGAGGTTTGCAAGGATTCCAGGGCAAGAGGAATGTTCCAGTATTACGGTGCCAATTGAACCGGACGATTTGCCGGACGCATCATCCAGCTGCAGAATCTTCCGCAGAATCATATGTCTGACCTTGCCGATGCCAGGGCACTTGTCCGAAGCGGAAACTACGATGCTCTGGAACTTCTGTATGACGATATCCCGGATACGCTTTCGCAGCTGATCCGCACAGCATTCGTTCCCCAGGATGGCAAGAAATTTATCGTAGCAGACTTCTCTGCAATTGAAGCGAGAGTCCTTGCCTGGCTTGCAGGTGAGAAATGGAGAATGCAGGTCTTCGCCGATGGCAAGGATATTTACTGCAGTTCGGCATCGCAGATGTTTGGTGTTCCGGTAGAAAAGCATGGCATCAACGGTCATCTCCGCCAGAAGGGTAAGATTGCGGAACTGGCACTTGGTTACGGCGGTTCGGTCGGTGCGCTCAAAAGTATGGGTGCTTTGGAGATGGGACTTACCGAAGAGGAACTTCAGCCACTGGTGAACGCATGGAGAAATGCCAACCCGATGATAACAGCTCTGTGGTGGGATATCGACAGAGCGGTGAAGACTACGGTGCGAGAGCATATTCCGACTGAGGTGGCAGGACTGAAGTTTACCTATGAGAGTGGATTCCTTTTCATGAGACTTCCTTCCGGCAGACGGCTTGCCTATGTGAAGCCACGCATGGGTATCAACCAGTTCGGCAGTGAATCGGTGACCTATGAAGGAGTGGGTGCTACGAAAAAGTGGGAGCGTCTTGAAAGCTATGGTCCGAAGTTTTGTGAGAATGCTATCCAGGCAATCGCGAGAGATATTCTCATGTATGCCATGCAGACACTTCGCAACTGCAGTATCGTTGCCCATGTCCATGATGAACTGATCATCGAAGCGGACAGGCGTATGAGCCTCAGTGCAGTCTGTGAGCAGATGGGCAGAACACCACCCTGGGCAAAAGGGCTGCTTCTTTGTGCTGACGGATACGAATGTGATTTTTATAAAAAAGACTGATTTTTGGGGGTTCGATTCATTCGGATTCTTCGCATATAGGCAGAAGGAATTGTCCTTCTGTCTATTTCATTTTTTAGGAGGATTCGCTATGGACGAATTAATCAGAATCAATTACGACAGTGAGCGCCCTACTGTGAACGGACGTGATTTGCATGAGGCTTTGCAGGTGAAGACCGCATACAAGGACTGGTTTCCAAGAATGTGTGAGTACGGCTTTGTGGAAGGCAGAGACTTCTGCTCATTTTTGAGCGAAAGTTCCGGCGGACGTCCTGCGGTAAATCATCAGCTTACCATCGACATGGCAAAGCAGCTCTGCATGATTCAACGCACCGATATCGGAAGAAAGTTCCGTCAGTACTTCATCCAGGTGGAAGAGGCGTGGAACTCCCCGGAGGCTATTATGGCAAGGGCACTGCAGTTTGCCAATCAGCAGCTGGCACTTTTATCACAGCAGAACATGGCGCTTACAGAAACCGTGGCCATTCAGAATCAGCAGATTACGGAGATGAAACCGAAGGTCAGCTACTACGATGTGGTGCTGAACTGCAAAGACCTTATTTCTACATCTGCCATCGCCAAGGATTATGGCAAGTCGGCCATCTGGATGAACCGCTATCTCCATGAAAAAGGTGTGCAGTTCAAGCAGGGTGACATCTGGCTTTTATATCAGCGTTATGCCCAGGAGGGTTATACCAGCACCAAGACTCATACCTATCCCGGTACGAATGGTGAGACTCATACGAAGGTGCATACCTACTGGACGCAGAAAGGCAGACTTTTCATCTATGAACTGATGAAATCAGACGGTTATATGCCTCTGATCGAAATGGAGGTGTAAGCCGTGAACATCGATAAGTTCAATTCAGAAGGGTGCGGGTCTCCAGTGGAGACCTCTCAGCCTTTGGCTGAGAAGCACCGACCGAGCCGGGAGGCGAGACACTATGACCCGACAAGTTATGAGGCTATGACCAATGTGGCAAAGGCGGACAAGCAGTCCGCTTTTCGCCCACTCGTTTATATCTGTTCTCCGTTTTCCGGTGATACGGAAAGAAACAGTGAACAGGCAAGAAAGTACAGCCGCTTTGCCTATGAGCAGAATACGATTCCGGTGACACCGCACCTTTTGTATCCGCAGTTCATGAATGACGAGAACCAAAAGGAACGTGCCGATGCCATGCATTTCAACTATGTGCTGCTTGGCAAGTGCAATGAAATGTGGGTGTTCGGTGATGTGATATCCAAGGGCATGGCACATGAGATTGGTATCGCAAAAAAGAGACAGCAGACCGTGTCCGTAAATATTCACAGCTGGAAGGCAGTGGAAAACTGGCACTGGATTATACCGGTTCTGAAATCCATGTGAGGGCGAGATTTGCCTTTAAATCATCGGGAGGCGGTAAAGCAGGAGTGTTTCTTGGAAAGCATTTTCTGCTGTATAAATTACGATACGCAGTGTGTGGAATTGTATCAGGGAAGTAAGAAACTTGGCAGCTATGCATCTTCTTTCAGTAAGATCTCAAATGCAGATTTACGGAGTGATCCAAGCCTATATACCGTGGAAATGAGAATCCGTGGAAATAAGGTAAGGGTATATTCCGGTGCTGCCTACACACTAAGGTTTACAGCAACCATTACTGCAGCAACCGGATATGTGGGATTCATGGCGGAGAAGGGAGTGGTGTGTGACGTCTTGCGACTGGGTGATGCATGGTATTATGAACCTTATGAGTGTTTTGATATTACCTTCCCGGATGAAAAGCAGACTACTTTTGGAAGATGTACCCGGACTGGAATTTCAGGGGATAATGAATTTGAATTGTTCCGTGTCAATTCTGATGTGGAGGAAATCAGCACAAGAAGCCAGGATATTTCTATGGATTACGACTTTTTCCATTCCCATGAAATGTCACTGGAATGTGGCAATGATTATACACCGATGGAGCAGAACCTGTGACAGAGATGGATACGGACTTCATGCTGAAAACACTGGACCACATCAAGGTCTTCGAGGACGGAACATTACGGGTGGTGTTCTTGGACGGAACGGAGATTGAATGTAAAAATGAAGAGAAGTAAGAAAAGATGCCGATTGGGAGTTGCGATTCCTGATTGGCTTTTTTTCATGTATATCATCAACATTATTATTTTCGTTCGTTAATATGGTAAATGATGAGGGGTTGTGGTAAAATGTGAACAATATGATATTGAGGAGAGATACCATGAAGAACATATTAATTACACCAGAAGGAATTAAGACAAACTTAAAAAATGTGAAGCCTTTAGAGGCGATATGCGAATATATATGGAATGGTTTTGATGCGGGAGCATCTCAAATTAAGGTATATTTGCATACTAATGAACTGGGATTAATAAATATGGTGTCTGTTATAGATAATGGTACAGGTATTGTATACCATGAGTTGCCATATAAATTTCAACCCTTTAATGAATCTAAGAAAGCGGGACAGTCGAGTAGATCGAATCATTCTTTGCCGCATGGACGTAAAGGAATAGGGAGATTGACATTTTTTTCATTTGCTCAGATGGCGAGATGGGATACTGTTTATGAAAAAGATGGGAAGAAATATCAATATTACATTGATATGAATAAAGATTCACTTAATGAGTATGACGATAATGGAGGAAAAGAACCCGTTGAAACGAGTGCTTCAGTTGGTACAAAAGTCACATTTACACAGTTAATTACATTATCTAAAGATGAAATAATTGATGAAATAAAGAATGAATTTTTCTGGTTTATAGAATTAAATGAAAAGTCTAATCCCCCAGCTATGCTGGGGAGAATGGAATAAGTGGAGACGGTGAGGACAACAAAATAAAGCCTCCTGTGATATGATGAGAATGGTGTCGCAAGCCAAACTCAAAATCAAAGGAGGCGGTCCAAATGGACAATAGAAGTTTATCACATACCCGATGGAAATGCCAGTATCACATAGTATTTATACCGAAATACAGAAAAAGAATTCTGTATGGAAGATTAAGAGAAGATGTGAAGGAAATCATAAGTACATTATGCAAGTACCGAAAAGTGGATATTATAGCGGGTGCAGTATGTAAGGATCATGTACATTTAAGCGTAGCAATTCCGCCGAAAGAAAGTATTTCAGATTTTATGGGATATTTAAAAGGGAAAAGCACGCTAATGATTTACGACAGACATCCAGAGTTGCAAAGCAAATGGGACAAAGCTTTTTGGGCGAGAGGATACTATGTAGAGACAATCGGCAATATAACAGAGGAAGCCGTACAGAAATATATAAGAGAGCAAGCAGAAGACTCAAGAAGAGAGGATTCCAGTAGTACCGCTTTATAGCGGAGCCAGTAACAGTGCTTGCGATACCGCCCTTCGGGGCGAGCAGTAGTAATAGCCCTTTGGAGGGCTAATATTAAACCACCACTTGAAGTCAACATCATAAACTTAAGATTAGATATTACACATTTATATTATCCTGCTAAAAACTCATTTCAAAAGAGCAGATTA
>ENA-USUG01004084-USUG01004084.1-human-gut-metagenome-genome-assembly--contig:-NODE-4084-length-18671-cov-4.924115_pt1 | contig 18671 bp, 18 predicted proteins | sample MGYA00250059_ERZ773394 | MGnify/ENA primary metagenome ERZ773394 (study PRJEB29103, sample SAMN06111957) | human gut metagenome | biome: human gut; feature: ankylosing spondylitis patient; material... | reverse complement strand
GACTCTCTTAGTGTTTCTTATGGTATGGAACCTGAACAAGAAGCCTTATCTATTGTTTCCTTCAAGGACTGAGAGGCTGCTTCCCCAGTTAATAAATTAAATCCCAATTAAATTAAATCCCAATCACATCTGCTTCCTCACCACCATATACTCATCCCCATTCCGGTAATAAGGACACTGATAATGCTGGTCAGATATAAGACGCATATATTCATCTTCATCCATATTGATATCGCACATATAACTTTCATAATCTTCATCGTATGTATAATAAGTACAGCTTTCACAGCTATTCTGAGCCATCGTAATTCTCCTTTTTCTGATTTGATAATTGAATTTCTCTGTTTTTCATCGATTATAACATATTTTTCCGATACTGTATGTAAAAAAGAGCATAAACATTGCGATTACAGGTTGCCCCTGCTTTGTTATCCATGTTATATTTTATGTGATATTTTTATCAAACTATTACTAAAGGAAAGGGTTATTATGGATTCAATGTTTAACACTCCGCAGGAAGTTGTACAGGCCAATATGAACGGTGCTGTAAAAAAAGCTGCGACTTCTAAAAAGAAAGTATTCTTTATGGGAATCATGGCTGGTGTCTGCATCGCACTCGGTGCTCAGTCCAGTAATGTTGCCATGCATGATATTTCAAATGTAGGGCTTGCGCGTCTGGTTGCAGGATGCGTCTTCCCGGTAGGTCTGATGATGATTGTATTTATCGGAGGAGAATTGTTCACCGGAGATTGTATGATGACGATGGCATGTATTAAGAGAAAGATCAGCGTTGCTTCTCTCATCCGTACTCTGGTAATTGTATATTTCGGAAATATGGTCGGTGCAGTTGCTCTCGCGTATCTGGTATATCTGTCCGGACAGTATAATTACACCAGTGGTGCTCTCGGTGCATTTACAATAAAAGTAGCTCTCGGAAAAGTCAGCCTGTCTTTTCTGCCTGCTCTGATCTCCGGAATTTTATGTAACATCCTGGTATGCGCTGCAGTATTGATGGCTTCTACTGCAAAAGATATTGCCGGAAAATCCCTCGCCATCTTCTTCCCGATCATGGCATTCGTTATATCCGGCTTCGAACACTGCGTTGCAAATATGTATTATATCCCGGCCGGAATCTTTGCTTCCATGAATGCGGATTATGTTGCCAAAGCAAAGGAATTATACGGCATCACCGGAAGTCAGATTGCTTCTTTGAACTGGGAAAATTTCTTTCTTGTCAATCTTCTGCCTGTTACAATCGGTAATATTATAGGCGGTGGATTTATCATCGGCGGCTTATTTTTCTATCTTCACGGAAAGAACTGTAAATAAAGATAAAAAAACTGCAATTGATAATACCGTTATAACAATATTATCAATTGCAGTTTTTTTATAGGTCAAAATTAACAGGAGACATAGCTTTTTCCAGTTCCCGGATCATCTCTACCAGCTTTTCTGCTGTCACTTCAATTCCAAGTCTAGAACTATTAATACACAGATCATAATTATGTGGTCTGCCCCAGCTTCTTCCGGTGTAATAATCATAATATGCTTTTCTGTCTTTGTCTTTCTTTCTAACCAGCGAAGTTGCCGCTTTCTCGTCTATGGAAAGCTGTTCCATCTTTCTCTGTACACGCCACTCAAACGGTGCAGCTATAAACAGGCTGATATGATCAAGGTTTGCCTGTTCCAGTATGTAATCTGCGCAACGTCCGACAAACACACAGTTTGCTTTTTCTGCCAGCTCCCGGATAATAGAACTGTATGCCTGATGCAGTGTATCATTGGCTGTCATTCCGTTGAGTTCCTGATTCGGCACATCATACCACACCTGATGCAGCCATGGATTATGTTTTTTCTCATCCGCCTTTTCCAGAACTTCTTTGGGCATTGCAACAATCTTTTCTGCTGCCTTGTCAATCAGATCCCTGTCATATAATTCCATCCCCAGTTTTTCTGCAATTATTTTTCCGATTTCATGACCGCCGCTTCCAAATTCTCTTCCGATACAAATAATCATAACACTTCCTCCTTTTCGCAAGTATATTCTGTCTTGTATACTTTAACTATAGCTCTTTTTTTCAGATCATAAAACCAACAATCCAGAGAAAATGTCTATTTATATCCATTTTATTCACTCATAAATTCTTCCGTTGAAAATCGTCTTATCCATCGGCCGTTCTTCACCTGAGTTCCTGATCAAAACTTACCGCTGCGGCCTCCATGACTCTTACCGGAAGATCCGGTATGCACAGAACTTCCACCGCTTTCCTGCTTCCGTTCGATCTTTCTTGTTGTTACGACACGGTTCACAAAGTGATCCGTCCTGACCGTCAGATCCAGGCTGCCCGCTTTTTCATATTCGGCTGCCGTTACCTGGGATTTTACGGATTTGAGTTTTGTTTTTTTGATCATTGCCATTACAAATGCAATCATGGCGCCGATCAGCAGATCTCCCGCTATCCACCATGGTGATACCTTCTTTTTCGGAAGGTGCCCCGTATCATACGGCTCTCCTTTCTCCGCCTGTGTCAGAAAATCATCACACAACGATGTATATTTCGAAAATGCGTCCAGATACGCTCCGTCACTCAGATCTGGTACGAACTGGTCTTCCATGTATGCAAGCCCGGCATCCGTAAACGCCGTGATCGCATCTCCACTTGTAGATATATTCCATTCCCGGTCATCCATTGCCACCAGAAACAGAATCCCACTGTCGTTTTCTCCATACCCATAGCCGTTGTCATCATAATAATCATCTGCATATTCTTCCACGGTCTTTCCATTCAGAGAATCCACAGTCACTATGATCACGTCACACTCCTGCTCCTCGCTGACTGTATCCAACTGCTGATTCAGTTCTTTTTCTTCACTGTCTGTTAGGATATCTGCATCATCTACCAGCCTTGGCAGTTCGCTGCCAGCCGGTACATCTTCTGCATTTACATTCTGAACTACGCATAGTAGAAACAGGAGAACTGCCACGATCATACCGGATATATACCGTCTTGTTTTCTTTCGTTTCATGTCTTTTCTCCTTTTCTTATATCAGAACCGTCAGCCACATCAGTGCATAAAGTATGACTCCGATCACCAGTCCTCTGGATACAACATACTTCCAAAATGCGCCTTTATCTGCCGGCAGATCTCCTACCATCTTTCCCGTCTGTCCGTTCATGGCAAATACATACTTTTGATCCCGCCAGGTTGTATTTAATATCCACACCGGATACAGTGCATATTTCTGAGATGCCTTTTGGATCTTCACATTGTCTGAAACCGGTTTTACGATCGAATAGCCTTTCACTGTGTCCCGAAGTTCCCGCTTTATGCTTGCCTTTGCACGTTTTTTTGCCCGTTTCTTACACTCATCTGCTTCCACATCATACCGTTCTGCCACATAACCTGCCAGATACGGATCTTTGAACGGCACAGCATCTTTGAAATCGTATGGTTCCAGAGATTCCATCAGATCATCTTCCATCTTCCTTGATCCGTCTTCCGGAATATGCTCGAATGCCATCGTTCCTCCACGCTCAATCTTGAAGAATTCATGTTCTGTATATTCTACATCACCGCTCATCCATACTCTTGATCGTTCTGCATCATAAGTAACCAGTGCATTTGTCTCCATATCAAACAGCCAGAATGGTACATAAATTCCTACAATCTCATCAATATGATTTTCCTCTTTAAAAACAGACGGTACAAAAGCTTTTCCTTCCAGATGCTTCTGGTAAGCCGCCTTTGCCGCTTTCTTATCCAGCTTAAACGGAATGACATAGTCCGGTTTTAATCCGCCTTCAAACTGCCCTTTTAGTACAACACGGTTCCCGCAGAACGGACAGGTTGTTGCTCCGGTCGTCTTATCGGCCGTAATCTCTCCTCCACAGGATTCACAGATATATGTAACAAAAGTGCTTTCTTTCGTGCTTTTTTCCGTCTGTCCGCTTTTTTTGTCCTCACTCGTCTGCGATTCATTCAGTGCTTCATATTCTTCCACCGAAATCTCTGTATCACAGTAAGGACATTTCATCTTCTGGGAAGTACTGTCGAATTCCATCGTTCCTCCACAGGCCGGACATTTATATTCTTTTATAGCAGACATATATACTCCTTATCTGAGTCTCATCCAATCGTAATTCTTAAGCAAATGGTTTGCCGCAGTTTGTACAGAATTTCCCATGATTTACAGCTCCACAGCTGCAAATCCAGTTCTCCGGTGCCTGTGGCTTCGGACTTCCGCAATTCATACAGAACTTTCCTTCATTCAAAGTGCCACAGCTGCAAGTCCAGCTTCCGGTCTGTTGCTGTGCAGACTGTTCCTGTGCAGCCATCTGTCTTGCCTGTTCTTCCTGCTGACGTTTCTCTGCCCCCTGGTTATAAAGACCCTGCAGATTCGCCCCGCCATTCATACCGGACGCCATATTCATACCCATGAAGCCCATCATTGCTCCATTCGGATTACCTGCCGCACTCTTCATTGCCTCTGCCTGCGCCATGCCAAGCGTTGCAGCCATCATACTCGGATCTGTATACATAGCAGTATTCTGTGCCTGCTTGATCGCTTCTGCATCCTCATCCTTGATCGTGACCGGATTGAATGCAACCGATACAACTGAGATTCCCCTGAGTTCTGACCATTTCTTCGTCAGAATCTCATTCATCGCATCACTGATTTCCATCGAATGTGCCGGGATCTGACTTGGGCGGATCTCAAGCTCTGCAATCTTCGCAAATGCCGGCTGCAGGGCATTCACGAATTCCGTCTTTAACTGTGGAGCAATCTGGTCTTTCTCATAGCAGTCCGTCACATTTCCGCCGAGACTTGTATAGAATAACAGTGGATCTGTGATACGGAACGAATAGATTCCGTTACAGCGGATCTCGATATCTTTATCAAGATTAATTCTTTTGTCTACCACACGGAACCATACCGGATTCGCCGTGCCGAATTTATTGTCCGTAATTTCTTTGGTATTAAAATAATACACTCTCTGATCTTTCGCCGTATCTCCGCCGAACGTAAATCGTTTCCCGATCGTCTGAAAGGTCGCCTTGATCCCTTCTCCAAGACTGCCGCAAAAAACACTTGGTTCCGAAGACATATCATATGTGTATTCTCCCGGTTCCGCACATACTTCCACAATCTTCCCTTGATCCACGATCATCATACACTGCCCGTCCGCCACGGCAATTCCGGATCCGTTCGTGATCACATTATCGTGTCCTTTTGTGTTCGATGAACGCCTGTCTATACGTTTTTTTCCGCGTACCATCAACGTGTCATTGTCTAATGAATCAGAGTAGAAGAATTCTTTCCACTGGTCTGCCAGTGTTCCACCTGCTGCGCCTGTTGCTGCTTTGATAAGTCCCATATATTTTTCCTCCTTTATCTATCTCTTTTTCACAAGCTTTACTACCGTCTCGATATGATCGCAGAACGGGAAGTTATCCACCGGCTGGATCTTCATTGCCTGATATCCGTTTCCCGTCAAATATTTCAGATCTCTTGCCAGTGTCTCCGGATTACAGGACACATAGACAACCCTCTTTGGCCCGAGCTTTATTACAGAAGAAAGGAACTTCTCATCACTTCCGGCTCTCGGCGGATCCATGAATACCACATCTGCTTTTTGGTTCTTCGAAGCCATATCTACCATGAATCTTCCCGCATCACCTGCATAGATCTCGGCATTCTTGATGCCATTTTCTTTTGCGTTGATTCTCGCATCTTTCACCGCATCTTTGTTCAGCTCTACTCCAATGACTCTCTTTGCATTCCTGGCTGCAATCAGACCAATTGTACCGGTTCCGCAGTACGCATCGATCACCGTCTCTTTTCCGGTCAGTTCCGCATAATCCATGGCTGTATTATAAAGGATCTCCGTCTGTACAGGATTCACCTGATAGAACGATTTTGGAGAAATACGGAACGTACAGCCGCATAATCTGTCTTTAATAAATCCCGGTCCGTAGATCGGCTTTTCCTTTTCTCCCAGCACCATACTGGTCTGCTTGTTATTCACATTCAGTACTACGGTCGTAATCTCGGGATGTACTTTTCTCAAAGCCTTCACAAAGTTATTCTTTGATGGCAGAATTGGCGATCCAAGCACCAGAACGACCATAATCTCACCAGTCTCAAAGCCTCTGCGGATCAATACATGTCTCAAAAGTCCATATCCTGTATCTTCATTATATGTCTTAATCTTAAAAGACGGCAGAAGTTCACGGATTGTACGGATGATCTCCTGACTTTTCTTATCTTCGATCAGACATTCTTCCACTGCGATCACACGGTGCGTTCCTTCTGCATAGATGCCGGATATCACATTTCCTTTTCTGTCATGATCGAATACCGCATGTACTTTATTTCTATAAAAATATGGATGCTCCATACCGATAATCGGACTGACTTTGCAAAAGCCGCCCAATAATTTTTCTTCCTGCTTCTGTTTTCTTTTCAGCTGTTCTTTGTATGGCATCTTCTGGAACTGGCAGCCGCCACATTTTTTATCGATTTTACATGCAGAAGTCTGATTCCGTGTCTGCTTTTTATTTTTCTGTACTTTACTCTTCTGACCTGATTGCCCAGCGCATTTTCGTGCATTTCGCACGGCTGTTGCGGAAGCATTCTTCTTTGGACGGTCGGATGACGTCTTTTGCGATCTCACTGTACAGGCCCTCCTTTTTCCATTGTTTGAATGATTTCTTTACCAGACGGTCTTCCCCCGAATGGAAGGTAAGGATTGCCACTTTTCCTCCCGGTTTTAGCACACCCGGCAGCTTATCCAGGAAATCATACAATACTTCAAATTCATGATTCACATCAATACGAAGCGCCTGGAATACCCGCTGGCTCGACTTGCGTATTGCTTCTTTTCTTTCTTTTTCCGGAATAAATGCAAGTGCCTCTCCGATCACCTGGTGCAATCCCGTTGTTGTTTCAATCTTTCCGCCTTTTCGGATCTTTTCCGTAACTGCTTCTGCAATCTCTTCTGCATAAGGTTCATCTGCATTTTCAACCAGCATCCCTGCAAGTTCTTCTCTTGAAATGTCATGCAGCCGTTCTGCCGCACTGATTCCTTTCTCCGGATTCATCCGCAGATCCAGAGGACCTTCTGCTTTAAATGTGAATCCCCGGTCCGGGTTATCGATCTGCATGGATGACACACCAAGATCTGCCAGTACAAAATCAAATTTTCCGGCTTCTTTTGCTACTTTGTCAATATTAGCAAAGTTCTCAAGCTTTACTGTCAGGATGTCTGATCCGAATCCTTTTTCCTCCAGACGTTTCTTTGTCTTTGCTGATTCGATCGGATCTACATCCAGTCCGTAGATATGACCATCTCCCTGCAGTTTTTCCAGCATCTGTGAGGTATGCCCTCCATATCCAAGCGTTGCATCCAGTCCCTGCTGTCCCGGCTGGATATCAAAAAAGTCTAAAATCTCCTGTACACAAATGGAAATGTGCATTCCTGCCGGTGTTCCGCCTTTTTGGATCACCTTTGAAATAGTATCTGCATACTTTTCCGGATTCAGTTCTTTATATTTTTCTTTATAATTTCTCGGATGTGTTCCGGAATATCGGACTCTCCGTTTATGTTTCTTCTCTTGATTTTCCTGATTCTCCATAATCTCTCTCCCATTTTATCAGTTGTTCCGGTACATCTACATCCCGGAGTTCTGCTTCTTCTGTCTCACAGAGCACCACATCTTCTTTATGTGCACAGATGATCTGTTTTCCGCCTTTATCACCGGAAAGTCTGCACAACTCCCGGAAAAAGCACGAATCCCATAATACGGGATTCCCGGTTCTTCCTTTCCATCCGGCACATACAATCCTTCCCGGATGCATCTTCCCCATCTCAAGCATACGAGCAAATGTCCCGGCTGTCAATCCCGGCTGGTCACATACGATGAACATAGCCCCCTTTAACCTCGGATTCTCATCTAATGCTCTCTTTAATCCTAACTTCAGCGAATGTGCGATTCCAAGATCCGGCTCCGTATTCTTTACCACCAGCATCCCCTGTGTTTTTGCCGCATTCTCTATCTCTTCAAATCTTGTTACCACTACCTGTGTACACAATGGAAATGCACGCATTTTACGAAGGGTATGTTCGAACATCTGCCCTCCATCCAGTTTCTCCAGCAGCTTATTGTTCCCGTACCGGCTTGACTTTCCGGCTGCCAGGAGAATCATCGCATAATCTTTATCTGACAGGCGTGCTTCTATTGTCTTTACCACGGAACTGCCAATCTCATTTGCCTTATCCGAGATCAGATAACACAATTTCTTGTCCTTTCTCGGATCCACATCTCCAATCTTCAGACCCTTTTTTACCTGCACGCCTTCCTGTAACATCCCCCGGATCACACCGTCCAACTGAGAATAGACCGGTTTTCCTCCGGTCAGAGCCAGAAGTTGTCCTTTTCGGACGACATCCCCGATCTGTGCTTTCGGCTCCATCCGTCCGGCTGCTGACGCCCTGATCAGACGTTCCAGCGCATAGCCGCCCACATATCCCGGAATGCCGGTATTGGGAATCGGCTGTCCGTCATAGATGATATCCGCAAGTGTTAATCCACGCATTGTCTCTATGACAGCATGGACATCTTTTCCCGCTATAAACCCCGGTCCGAGACCGATCACATATGGTGCATCTGCCCGACTGGTTCCTGTATTTCTTTTTGCAAGAATTGCATCCACAAGTACATCCGGTCTGAATTCTCTCCGGATCTCTGCCTCCGGGTCTACGATTACGGCAATCTTATCCGCTGCCAGTACCCTCCTGGCTTCCTGATAATTTTCCACAAGAATTCCTTCTATTCCTTCTACTTCTATCCTGCCTTCATAGACTGCCCGTGACATTGCAACTTCACGTCTGACGGTAAGCGGCACTGCAATCTCCGTCATGATCACCCGGAATCCTGCCCTGTGAAGTGCCACTCCTACACCCGTAGCCAGATCTCCGGCTCCTCTGATTAATACTTTTTTTCTGTTTTTATACATTTCTGACATAGTTACCATCTTTCTTTCAACGGAATCAGGTCCGATACCACATGCACTCTGCGGATCTGCCCCGGGCATTCCATACTATCTGCATGCCTGTCTGACAACTGCTTTACGATCTCTTCCGCAAGTTCCACTGCCATTTTTTTCTGCTCCTTAGTATCTGCCTGATTCAGTATCACCTGATATCCCATATCATCCGTCACGTATTTTCGTCCCGCACTCTGACTTACCGCAAGTGTGACAATATCTTCCGGACACAGAATATCTTCTTCTGTCTTTCCGAGAATCTTCCCGGTCTCTTTCACCCGAAAACAACCTTCTTTCAACTTCTTTCCAACCGCACTCATCCCATATACATTCAAAACAATATCTGTCTGCTCACAGATCACCGGCTCATGTTCCGCAGGGGTTTTAACCGGCAGACGCTTCGCTCCGTCTGCCTCTAGAAGCAGTACACCTGGTTCACGGCTGATCTCTTTTAGATATTCTTCTTGAAAAGATGCAAGCTTCCCATCTGTTGTCTCTCTTCCCATCCATACAACACCATATTTTATCATAATCTGACGGAACATTTCCACCGAAGGTTTTCCCAGAAAATATCCAGCATCACATTTTTGTATATGAGTTGTTGTAGAAACCGCACATGGAATTTCGGCATTCCGGCATTCATCCATAAGCCTGCGTATCACTGTCGTCTTTCCGCCTCCGCCGACAACGGATACCGTCTTATGAAAATTTTCTTTAAAAATTCCAATAGCCTGGCATAAACTGCCAGGCTCTTTCCATTCACCATTTATATAACTTATTATCATATAAGGATTATTTCTCCTCTTTTTTCTTTGCTTTTGGAAGGGTTAAATTTAACACAATTGCTACGATCGTTGCAAGAACAACCGGAGATTTTCCGAAAATTGTTGTCATCCATTCCGGGAACTGTGCCAGTGAAGCATTTGCCTGTGTCACACCCATTCCTACTGCTACTGCAAGTCCTACAACTGTTGTATTACGGAAATCCATTGGCTCTGTCGTGATCAGTTTGATTCCCGTCATTGTAATCGAAGCAAATACAGAGATTGTCGCACCGCCGAGTACACAATACGGAATTGTCGTAAGCAGAGAAGAAAACTTCGGAATCAATCCTGCTGCCAGTAATATTGCTGCTGCCAGCCCCATTACCACACGGCTGACGACCTTTGTTGTTGATACGATACCTACATTCTGGCTGTATGTTGCAGTCGGAAGTCCTCCAAAGAATGCACAGAAAATGTTACTGATTCCATAGCCTACAATTCCACCTGTCAGTTCTTCATCTGTCGGCATACGGTCCATAGATCCTGTTGTTGTTGCCGAAAAATCACCAATTGCCTGTACTGCATTGATCGCAAACAGAATTCCGATCGCAACACATGCAGATGGTTCAAACTTGATTCCAAAATGCATTGGTTTCGGAAGCTGGAAGAACGCTGCCGATGACACAGATGAAAAATCTACCATTCCAAAGAACAACGCTACGATATATCCTGCAATAATTCCGATCAGGATGGATGCCAGTTTCCATACCCCTTTTCCGTAATGATTCAATGCTGTTACAATGATCAATGTAATAATCGCAACCACCCAATTCTGCCATGATCCATAAGTCTTGCTGCTCGCACCTCCGGCCATATAATTAATTGCTGTCGGATACAGAGAAAGACCGATGGAAAATACGACCGTTCCTGTAATCAGCGGCGGGAAGAATTTGCGGATTCTCTTAATATTCAATCCCACCAGAAGTGCAACCACACCTCCGATAATCTGTGCACCCAGAATTGTTGCAATGTCAAAATCAGACGCAATTGCCTGCATACTTGGAACATACGCAAAGCTGATTCCCATCATAACCGGAAGTGCCGAACCGATCCGGAAATTCTTTGTTTTTATAAATGGAAACAATTGCAGTAATGTCGTCAGTGCCGACATCACCAGTGCTGCCTGTATTAAGATCACGGAATCTTCCTGGGAAAGTCCTGCCACTCCTGCAACAATGATCGATGGTGTTACACATCCGACGATCATCGCAAGTACATGCTGTATTGCAAGTGGCAAAGCCTGTCCGATAGATGGTTTTCCATAAAAATCAAATAATGCTTTGTCCATCTGTTTTGCTTCTTTTGTACTCATATATATCCTCCTGTAAATTTCTTTCGAACGCATGGCGATTCATATTATTTTTAACTTAAACATTATATATTTTTTCTTCTTTTTTGTGTAGTCCTGCAGTTATTGAATGTTTTAATAAAATCTTATAAGCCACAGTTATTATAGCTATTACATTCCGTTATGTATACATTAAATTTTATCATGATAAAGTGCTGAATTTCATGGTACAATGACAGATAGAGACTAACGACAAACGGAGGAATGAACAATGGGAATTTTGTCTAATATTGAACCAAAAGAAGTATTCCAGTACTTCGAAGAATTAAGTATGGTACCCAGAAGTACCTTCCACACAAAAAAAGTCAGTGATTTTTGTGTGGAATTTGCGAAAGCTCACAATCTAGAATATATCCAGGATGAAGTGAACAACGTAATCATCAAAAAACCTGGTACTGCCGGATATGAGAACAGTGATCCGGTTATCATCCAGGGACATCTGGACATGGTTGCTACAAAGACAACCGACAGTGATCATGATTTTGAGAATGATCCTTTAGACCTTTTTGTAGATGGGGATTTGATTGGGGCAAAGAACACCACTCTCGGTGGCGATGATGGCATCGCCGTTGCTTACGCTATGGCAATTCTTGCCAGCACAGACATTCCACACCCACCGATCGAAGCTGTATTCACAATTGATGAAGAGATCGGTATGGGCGGTGCACATCACCTGGATACATCTGTATTAAAGGGAAAGATCTGTCTGAACATTGATTCTGAGATCGAGGGTGTTATGACAGTCGGCTGTGCCGGCGGCTACATTTACGATACTTTCATCCCGATCGAATGGAGTGAAGAAAACGGAACAAAGATGACAATCTCCATTTCCGGTCTGCAGGGCGGACATTCTGGTGCAGAAATCCAGAACCAGCTTGGAAATGCACACAAGATCATGGGACGCGTCCTGTATGCTCTTGCAAAAGATTATGACTTCAACATTGTAAGCACAAACGGTGGAAATGCAGCAAACGTAATCGCACAATATAATACGACTGAGATTATTGCTGACCCTACACAGGCTCGGGCTATCGCAGATGCTGTTGCCGGACTGGAGCAGACGATCTTTGCCGAGTTTGCCGGACAGGAACCGACTTTATCTCTGAAAGCTGTTTCTGAAGGCGAGACTTCCTTAAAAGCATTTGACGCAGATACTACCGCACATGTAATCGGATTCCTGTATGGAGCAATCGATGGTGTACAATGCTATGACCGTGCGTTCCCTACAGCTGTAGAATCTTCCCTGAATACAGGTATCGTTGAAACCACAGAAGATACGGTAAAGATCAAATTCCAGGTTCGCAGTTCCGTTGCTACCAAGTTAGATGATATGCGAAACAAACTGGATCTTGCAACAGATCTTGCAGGTGCTTCCCGCGAAATCTCCGGTGAATATCCGGCATGGAGCTACAATGCAGATTCCGTGATCCGTCCGAAAGCAATTGAACTTTATAAAGAAATGTTCGGCAAAGAGCCTACCGTTGAGACAACTCACGGCGGTCTGGAATGTGGAATCTTATTCGGAAAGAAGAATGATCTTGATATCATTTCTTTCGGACCGGAACTGACAGGTGTACATACTTATAATGAACGCGTACATATCGAATCTGCAAAGCGTATGTGGGATTATCTGAAAGAACTTTTAAAGATCTGTAAATAATCCATATTTATCCGGCGTTTTTTATGAATGCAAACGTAATATTAAAAGACAGCTTTTCAAACTTTCAAATCTGAAAAAGCTGTCTTTTCTCATTTTTATTTTATTCTTATTTCACAAGAAATATATCTGCATTTGTCACCCCGAGCGCCGTTGCCTCTGCGTGATTATTTACATAGATGTCAATGTGGTTTCCCTGAATTGCACCGCCGCAATCCTCAGCTGTAAATATATGACCTCCGATGATCACTTTCGTTCCGTAAGGAATAACTCTTGGATCAACCGCAATCGTCTGACCTTCTACTACCGGCGTTCCTGTTGCTGTAATTCCGTCTGCTTTATTACAGCAGATTTCACATGCACAGTAATATGTAATCTGAAAATTACCAAGATTCTGTCCATACATTTCGTTCGTTGCATTGACATTACTGATTCCGCCTCCGGCAAGTGTATAATTATCATTGATAATACGTGTTGCCCATACTGCATTTTTAGTATTTACTTTGCTTTCAATAATCCCAAGTTTCGTGCTGGCTGCTTCAATAGTCTTTCCATCACCTGCATACATCACTACGTGGTATATATGGCCTTCTTTTGCATAAAAGATCAGGTCACCCGGCTGTGCATCCTCTACAGGAATCTTCGTTCCACACTGGCTCTGGTCCTCTGCCACTCTTGGAAGATCATATCCATATTGTTTGTAGATCTGCTGTACAAATCCGGAGCAGTCTGCCCCGTCTGTCAGACTTGTACCTCCCCATACATATGGATTACCGATAAACTGGGAAGCAAATTGCAGGATGGACTCTCTGATCTCACCGCTTGGCGTTCCTTCTTTCACAGAAGCCAATGTATAATATAAAGCAGCATTTTCTTCTGGTTTTACTGTTTCTTCCGCCGTTTTATATTGTTCTTCCCCTGTTGTCGTGATCTGCTGTTTTGTCTCATCGCTGTTATCGAGATATTTCTTTTCAACAAACCCTCTGACATCACCGGACTCTATATATACCCAGTCGGCATCTTTATCGGCAAGGATATAACAGAGCTGTCCCTGTTTCAGTGTTCCGACAGTTCTCGCATCTGGATTGTTCTCTTCTTTTATATTCAGTATTCCTGTCCCGATCTGATCATTAACCAGCGCATAATCCTTCTCTGCTACCGTCGGGTTCACCGTCGCACGCAGATATGTGTATGCCTGATTTTCTTTTGCATCGACAGTCGCTTCCGCTGTCTTTGCAGTTCCCTCAATACCGGTATATTCCATTCCGGCTTTCTCTGCCTTCTTCTGAGCCTTGGTCTGATAAACATCCAGGATTTCCTGTGCCGCATCCCCTGTATATACTTCTGATGTTTTTACAAACCCTCTGACATTTCCAGATTCAACGTAAAGCCAGCCATTCTCTTCTTCTTTCAGGATATATAACAGACCATCCTGTGATAAAGTTCCTACTGTACGGACTTTTTCTTCCAGCTGCTGATTTGCAAGTGCTGCATCCAGACCTTTCTGTTTCAGGTTCTTTCTTTCTTCCATCGTCTTCTGAAGATCTCTGACTGCTTTACTCTTTGCTTTCTTGAATATTTTATTTTTAATTGTTTTTGTCTGTTTCTTTGTTATTTTCTTTTTTTTCTTCTGTAGCTTTTTTGTATCTGCTTTTGCATTTTCCAGATCCGTCTTTACATCCTGTGTATTACTGCCATCAATATTCTCCGGAATTGCCTCGCGGATATTGATCTTCGATTTTGAAAACGCATTCTTTCCGGTCACTGTCCAGAAACGGAGATCTTACACGATCTGTGGTAATTTTATAATCTGCTGCTTTGCAACAAGTGCTTGATTGCTTTTTGCACTTGTAACTGTATCTGCCGGCTGTTCCGGCTCCGCTGGTGCCGCCGGTTTTGCCGGCTGTTCCGCCTCTGCGGGTGTCGTCGGTTCCGCCGGTTCTGCTGGTGTCGCCGGTGTTGCCGGTGTCACTGGTGCCTCCGGTTCTGCTGGTGTCGCTGGTGTCGCTGGTGTCGCTGGTTCCGCCGGCTGTTCCGGCTCTGCTGGTGCCGCCGGTTCTACCGGTGTCGCCGGTATCGCTGGAATCTGATCTACACGTTCTCCTGTAACCGGATTCGTCTTTTGCCCGGTTGTTGTATCTATCAGATATCCTGTACTTTCATCCAGCTTTACCTCACCTCTTTGGATCATCTCTTTCACTGTATCTGACACATCTGTAAGTGTATCCTTGCCATCTACTGATTTTGCCTGCAGCTTCTCTGCCTGTATGACCGGTGTCTGAGAAGCTGTGCTCTGCGTCCCTGCGGTCTCTGTTTCTCCATCTGCCAATACTGCCGCCGGAGTACTTACGATAAGTCCTATTGCAAGCACTCCTGCAAGTGCTTTTGTCCCCAATCTCTTTGCTGCCTTCATATTTCTCTGTCTCAAAATCTAGCTCCTTCCCGGATTTCTATATTATATCAGGTCTTCCTGTATTCTTCTTATATAGATCAATATACATTGTAATTATACGCCTCCTGTTTTAAAATTTCCACCCTGTTATTGCTTTGTTTTTATCATTTTCATAAAGATAATGCGCCTGAGTAAGTTTAAAAACCATACCCGGACGCATCCTTGATTTTCTTATTATCTTTCGCTGTTTCTTAGATATTACATATCCAGAGGATATTTTGCAGTCAGCTCTGCAACCATTCCTTTGACTTTTTCAATATTGTCTTCGTTCTGAAGTACCAGTGCGATGCACTCCGCGATCACATCCATGTCGTCTTCTTTTAATCCTCTTGTTGTAACTGCAGGTGTTCCAAGTCTGACACCACTTGTCACGAACGGAGATCTTGGATCATTCGGTACCGTATTCTTGTTACATGTGATGTGTGCGGCATCCAGACGCTTTTCCAGTTCTTTACCGGTTACCTCTTCGCCTCTTAAGTCGATCAACATCAGGTGGTTATCTGTTCCTCCGGATATGATCTTCACGCCGCGATCCATCAGACCTTTGCTGAGTGCCTGTGCATTCTTGATGATCTGTTTCTGATATTCTGCGAATTCAGGCTCCAGTGCCTCTTTAAAGCACACAGCCTTTCCTGCGATCACATGCTCCAGTGGACCTCCCTGAATCCCCGGGAATACAGCTTTATTAAAGTTGAACTTATCTGCTGCTTCCTGATTGCAAAGGATCAGACCTCCTCTTGGTCCGCGCAGTGTCTTATGTGTAGTAGTTGTAGTTACATCTGCATACGGGATCGGACTTGGATGAAGTCCTGCTGCAACAAGTCCCGCGATATGTGCCATATCGACCATAAGGTATGCTCCTACTTCATCTGCAATCTCACGGAACTTTTTGAAATCAATGATTCTTGCATAAGCACTGGCTCCCGCAATGATCATCTTTGGTTTTTCTTTCACTGCGATCTCACGGACTTTATCATAATCGATCACGCCTTCGTCGTTCACTCCGTATGATACGACGTTGAAATATTTACCGGAAATATTAACCGGAGAACCATGTGTCAGATGTCCGCCGTGATCCAGGTTCATACCCATAACTTTGTCTCCAGGCTCCAGCATCGCAAAGAATACTGCCAGGTTTGCCTGTGCGCCGGAATGCGGCTGTACATTGGCATAATCACAGCCGAATAACTTCTTTGCTCTTTCTCTTGCAAGATCTTCCACTACATCCACACACTGACATCCACCATAATAACGTTTGCCCGGATAGCCTTCTGCGTATTTATTTGTAAGCGGACTTCCCATTGCTGCCATGACCGCTTTACTTACCCAGTTCTCCGATGCGATCAGTTCCAGATGCGAATTCTGTCTCTCCATCTCGGCCTGAATGGCATCTGCAATTTCACTGTCTGCTTTTTTAATTTCATCAAATGCGTACATACTTGAGTCCTCCTGGTTTGTTAAAAATTCGATTTTTTAATATGATAGCACTTTACCACGGTGAATGCCAGCATTTTTTTGTATATTTTTCAATACCTGTCAGATTTACAGAACCTGCCGTCACCGGTTTTCCATAGATAGTTCTAGGCAAAAAGAGGAAACCCCTGATGAAATTAATCATCAAAGGTTTCCTTTAATTTATCCATAAATCCTTTTTTCTTTTTACCTTTATGCTCTTCCGTCTTGTCACTCTTTTCTGTTCCAAGAGAATTACCTGTCAGTTCATCGAATTTACGAAGTGCTTCTTTTGCTTCGGCACTTAAGTGTTCCGGTGTCTGGATAACAAGCGTTACATAATGATCGCCGCGAACCTGTGCATTTCTAAGAGATGGAACTCCCTTTCCTTTCAGACGTACTTTTGTATCGGTCTTGGTTCCCGGTTTTACAGTATAGATTACTTCTCCGTCTACCGTCTTGATACGAATATCCGCACCAAGCGCCGCCTGTGCAAATGTAATCGGTACCGTTGAGAAGATATGCATATCCTGACGCTGGAAGATCGGATGTCTTGATACCACGACCTCTACCAGAAGATCTCCTCTTGGTCCGCCGTTTACACCTGGCTCACCTTTTTCACGGATACGCACACTCTGACCATTATCAATACCTGCCGGAATGGATACGGATATCTTCTTCTTACTGGCTACATAACCTGTACCGCCGCAATCCGGACATTTTTCCTTAATAATCTTACCAGTTCCCTGGCAATCTGGACAGGTCTGTACATTCTGTACGGTTCCAAAGAAAGACTGCTGTGTATATACAACCTGACCTTTACCGCCGCATTTCGGACAAGTCTCCGGAGATGTTCCCGGTTTGGCACCTGTTCCGTTACATTTCGGACATGGATCTTTTAATACAACGTCCAATTCTTTCTCGCATCCGAATACAGCCTCTTCAAATGTGATCCTGACACTCTTCCGGATATTCATACCTTTCATCGGTCCCTGGTTCGCACGTCCGCCTCTGCGTCCGCCGCCGAACAGATCTCCAAAGATATCTCCGAAAATATCACCAAAATCAGCACCGTTGAAATCGAATCCGCCATATCCGCCGCCTGCTCCTGCACTTCCGTCAAAAGCAGCATGTCCAAACTGATCATACTGACGACGTTTTTCCGGATCGCTCAAGACTGCATATGCCTCAGAAGCTTCTTTGAACTTCTTTTCAGCTTCAGCATCACCCGGATTCATATCCGGGTGATACTTCTTGGCAACCTGTCTGTATGCTTTTTTCAAAGTTGCTTCGTCAGCATCTTTACTGACTCCAAGCACCTCATAGTAATCTCTTTTTGACTCTGCCATTTCCTATTCCTCACTTAATGTTCTTAGACTTCTTTGTAATCTCCGTCTACGACATCGTCGCCCTGGAATCCTTCTGGAGCCGGACCTGCTCCTGCTGAAGCATCTGCCTGAGGACCTGCTCCCTGAGCTCCTGCTGCTGCACCAGCCTGCTCATACATCTTTGTGAAAAGCTTCTGAGCACTTTCTGTCAGTTTTTCTTTGCCTGCTTTAATCTCAGCAACCTGCTCGTCTGTAAGAGTATCTGTATTTGCTTTTTCCAGTAACTCTTTCAGAGCTTTGCAGTCAGCTTCTACTGCTGCTTTATCTGCACCGTCAAGCTTATCGCCAACTTCCTGCAGAGCTTTCTCTGTCTGGAATACCATGGCGTCAGCTTCATTCTTAGCATCAATTCCTTCTTTACGTTTCTTATCCTGAGCTTCGAATTCAGCAGCTTCTTTTACAGCTTTGTCGATATCTTCATCAGAACAATACCATACTCGAAAAGCTGGAAGGGCTTGTCGCCCGCTTCGAAGAAGTGTCGACCTTGATTACAGACCCGGC